>ERZ826016.119-NODE-119-length-95963-cov-206.398517_pt1 | contig 95963 bp, 76 predicted proteins | sample MGYA00519872_ERZ826016 | MGnify/ENA primary metagenome ERZ826016 (study PRJEB31778, sample SAMEA3449218) | human gut metagenome | biome: human gut; feature: human-associated habitat; material: faeces | place: United Kingdom | collected 2010/2012 ... | reverse complement strand
CCTCATCTACGACTCCGACACCGAAAAGCTGATTGCCTGGGTAAATGGTGTACGCCTCACCGACCAGTCAGGCGACGACCGCCACTATGGCGGCGAACTGAGCATCAGCCTCGAAGCGTTCAAGGACGCAACCGGTGGCACCCGCACAGCCGACGGCACAACCACCTCCAACGCCGCCGGTGTCACCGAGTCGGTCAACGAAGTCACCGTAATCGCGCTCGCCAACTGGAGCGCATCAGTCGTCACCCCGCTTCTCTCCTCCGAATCCAAAATCGCAGACCTTGAAGCGGCAGCCGCCACATTTAACTGGAATGCCGAGAAGAGTGCCAAGGAGAACGGCTACATACCCATGTGGGGACAGAGCCGCATCCATGTCGACTTCTCCACCGACAACCTCGCCAATCTGCTCGACATCAAGTTACTGCGCTCCCTCGCCAAGGTGAAGATTATGCTTAAAAATGATGCCGACAGCCCCGCGTCGACCACCGCACCTTACTACGATATCGCCTCTGTCCGCGTCAACAACTACGCCCCGCAAGGCTACTATATGCCCTCCGGCATACGCATGGACAACGCTGTCGAGGGCGCGGCTACCCCGCTGAAACCTGCCACTACGGAGCTGAGCGTAGCCGACTGCATCAACGCGTTCACCACAGCCGCGCCGCAGTCCACCCCCGTGATGATGCTCCCCTCCGGCGTCAAGAGCTATATACTCTATCTCCCCGAGCAGCTTAACGATGCCGAAAGCGCGACGCGTCCGTCAATCGACATCAGCATAAAGTCGCTTCACGCGGGCAACGATATCCCCGTAGGCGACACCGTCAGCGGCACTCTCCACTTCACCGCGACGGGACTTGCCGACGAAGCGCCTAAAAACATAATACGCAACCACCAGTACGACTTTACCGTCCGTATCGACGGCGGGTTGAAATTCAGTGTCACCGTAGCCGACATGATTGATGGCGGCACATATAGTTATGAATATGTCATTAAATAACATCCTGCATATTATCCTCCACCGGGCGGCTCGCCTCGCAGCCGCCACTACCCTGCTGCTCCTCGCGGCTTGCAGCGGCGACAGCAGCGATGGCGGTGCGCCCGAAGCCGGGTCGCGCCTCGCGTTCCGCTACGCCGGTGCGCCGATGAGCGTGAGCCGCGCCGAACTTACCTACAACCGCCTCGCCACCACGCTTCAGGATGGCGCCGCCGTGGGCTGCGTTATCTCCGACTCCGAGGGCAATTTTCTCACCAACTCCGAGTGGCGCGTCAAAGGGGGCTATCTCGTACTCGACAACGCCACCACCGAGGGCGTAATCGAGAAGGACGCCAAGGAGCCTTACGTAAAGCTGCTGAAACCTGATGTCAACTACCGGTTTGGCTTCTACTATCCGATGTATAATACGGATAAAATCGCGAAGGATAAAACATTATATCCAAGCACCCAAGTCGAGCATCCTGAATGGGGTAACCCTATCGTAGCGACACCTGAAGAATCGGGCGATTTTTCTTGGAGGTCACTACCGGTCTATACGATGAATATTTTTGATGGTGACAACGGTGACTTGAAACTAAATCACAGCGATATAATGTGGTGTGGCGTGTCGACATTGGAGAATGCGCCTATCAGGGCAGCCTCACGCGGGATAGCTCCGGTCGAGCTGCGCAAAAAGTGCGCTACCATTGAGGTGGCGTTCCTCAGCGCACTCACCGAACCGGTAACAGGAGTGAAATTTGAGCCAAAGTCAAATATCAATCCTATCTACAGAGGAAAACATCTTGACCTGTTTATAGGCGAATTGTCGGATATCAATGAATATACCACCTCTGACCTTGATAAAAACCCGAGTCTGACAGTAAATGCTTTCACTCCCTACAAAATCCAGGCAGCTGAGCAGAGTGATGACGCGTCGAAAACCTACGACCTCTACCGCCTCGTAATCCTACCGCAACGCGACGGTGAGTTTTTCTTCGACTTGAAATTCACCACTAAAAGCGGCACCGGCTCAAATCAAAGCTGGACCATCCATCTTCCCGATAATCCCTATCTCCGCAAAATGGATGAAAACACCTATTACCGTCTTGAAATCAAGAAAACCGAGGGTACTTATACCTGGGATCTTGTAATCAACGACTGGAACAATGACCGTGACGAATGGACATTACAACGACCTTACTAACCGACTATGACCAGAGCATCAAGATACATATTACTTACCGCCATCGCCGCGATGACCGCCTGTACCGACGAGTTGCCGATGCAAAGCCCCGCCGCGCCCGATGAATATATACCCGGACTCGAAGGCTACGACTTTATGATAGCCACCGAGGAGACTTACTCGCGCACCGTCTACACCGACCATTTCCACAGCGAGTTTGCCGACAAGGACCGCCTCGGCGCATTCTCCCTCCAGTATCCGCTGAAAGATAGCGACCTCGACATCACCCAGCCAGCTACCGGGTGGCGTGAAAAAGAAGAAAACCAGAACTCCGTGTACACCGTGCACGTGCTTTCCAATCTTAATCCTGACGGTGACGGCACTGATATACAGCGTCTGCAAGTGCTCGCCGGTCCGGAAGATGGCACTGCACTCACCATCCAGAAAGGGGGCTATCTGCTATATTATCCATACGACGAGGCGTTTAACAGTGCCGAATTTGACCATGATACAACCACACCGACCACTACCAATTTCGCAAACCTCGCTTACTCTGTCAAAATCGACCAGCGTAAGGATGAGGATTTTGAGAAGAGCGACCTGCTATGGGATGTGGTGACCACCGAAAACTCTTACACCGGTGATAAAATCGAGGAGACGGGGACAACCGAGACCAGCTCCAGCCCTATCAAGGTGTATATGGATCATGTCATGGCTACTATCGTGGTAAAAATCGACAGGGACAGTATCGACTCCGAATATGGCGTAAGGCTGCTCAACCTCTTTGACACAGCGTGGGGAGTCGACCTCACCCGCAACGTGCATCTTGCCGGCGGCGCAACCTCGGTTGACGCGTCATCACCCACGCAGCTATGCGCCAAAGGTCATCAGCTACGCTGCAAGTACACCGCCTCCGATGCCGATGGCAACACCTCCGATGCCGACCGCACCAAGTCAATCAATATGCACGTCGAAAGCTTTAATGACAGCTACGACAAAGATATCGTCGTGTTCCGCGCAGCCGTGCCTGCCTACCAGACAATAGCCAAGGGTCAGGAGATAATTGATGTCATGCTTATAAATGAGCGCGACGCGACTACCGGAAGTATCCTGACATCGCCGACAAAATACAAAACTACATCAGAAATTAAGCTGCTTCCCGGTCACAATTACATTTTTAATCTCCACTCAGGCAAACTCCCTGCGGTACAGGATGTAACTGACGAAGACTCGTGGGTGCTCGATGTAGTAGACCCCGACACTGGCAAACCTGTCGGTCTGTTGTGCCGTGAATACATATATTGGGCTCCGGAAGAGTATGCTACCAATTATCGCGGGTGTGCCATCACCGATGGAGATTATAAATTTGAAATAAACAAGACTAATCTTCGAGGACTCACCAACGGCAAGGATGAAATGTTATGTATGATTGCCACGAACCCGGCATCACAGGAACTCCTTGAACAAGTGAATGCCAACGGTAAATACAATATGTCGATTGAAAATACGGTACCTGCAATCAATTCCCAAGTCTGGGTATTTTATAATCTGAAAAGCGGAAGCAGTCAGCCCGACCTTACAAAAGGTACTATCCTTCGTTTTATATATGACATGAAAGCCGGAGGAGGACATCCGGGTTACACTCCATATATACATCCTAAGTACTCTCATATATCCACTACACATGACTTTAATACCAAGGCGGCATGGCCCTATCCGCATAGTGGCACCAGTGACAAATATCAGGGAATTTTCAAGGTGACACACGGGCATGAATATGTTACATCCCAGGAACTTGGTATGACTGACATTGCTAACATGTACGGTGTCGAATCAGTGGAATATCTTGAATATTACATGCACGGAGGTGTCATTACATGGGATCCGAACAATAATATCGTCGACAAATTTTTTATGCCCGAAGCGAAAATTACCAACTATCAGGCATCAGTAAACGGACATATCGCGATAAGGACTGATGAAAACGGACAGAAAACCGCATTTGTGTCCTATACACCTTGCGTCAGTGAGACACTCGATGAAGATGGAAATGCAGTAGGTCAACGTATCGTTAAAAAAATGACTGTCGGCAATAAGAGCTATCCCCTTCGCAAAGTAGGATTCAACCAGTTCTGGAGTGGAAAATCGCTGTCAAGCACCACCGACAATGAAGGTAACGAGCTTGAATGTTTCAATGTCCCGGGAGGTGTAGGAGCTGTAAACTATTCTTCATTCTATACTACAGAACCCGAGGACGGTAAAAAGTATGACCAATACGCTATTATTCCGGCGGGCTATATTTATCCTACTGCAGTTAAAGGGCAGCAAGACCAGCAAGGAGTTAAACACGATTTCGACTTTGACCCCTATGCAGACCCAAGTCTGCGCGAGAGCGTTGCTTTGCTCTACAGCTTTGCCGCATTTACTGAAGGAAAACTCAAGCCGGCAAACACTGCCGATGAGTCGTATCGCTTCCCGACAGTAGAAGATATGATAAGGCTGCGCAGGTATGGTGGTGTACTTTTTGCCGCAAAATGGATTACCGACCATATCCGCACAAAATTGCCCGATGAAACCTACGTTGAAAGTACATACGAAGGGCTGAAAAATGGCATGCTCCTTAAGAATGACTCTTATTGCGCCAACATTTCAGGTCTTGACTTAAGAGCCTTCGGCATGAAGGGTCCGAAAGATGAAAGAGTAGTCGATTTAGGCAACCGAAATTATTTTTATCTTGATGCGACCACCGATTTTCCGTATGAGAAAAAATTTGAAGATGCAATGGGAGATCCCGTGCAACTCGCCAACGACCCAATGGCGTGGATTGAGATTTTCCAATTCAGTCCTTGGGATTGCTGGGGGTCCAATCCTATTAGCAATTATATCCATGGCACCCATACGATTCAAGATCTCGGAAAAGAGTGGAAAAGAGCTCATAGCCGTACATTTGCGCCTATTCGCGTCATAATGTCATATACCAATCCTATAGGCGACGGGGCAAGTACTGCAGAAATGGAGTATATGAGTCGCTCGATACCTATGATGATGCCACGCGAAATGAATACATCGAAAGAGATTAATGTGAACATTGTTAAATCGGAGAGTAGGAAATGAAGTATCTTGCACAACATATAATCATATTGTTGGCGGCGATGGCGGCGATGATGCTTGGCGGATGCGTCAACGACTACGACACCTGCGACGAGCCCGGGAAACTGCCCGACGAGGTGCCGGTGAGTTTCGTGCTGAAACTTGACCAGCTCGGCGACCTCTTTTCGCGCGCCGACGGCGACGGCATCTGGAATCCCGATGACCCCGGCAATCCCGGCAGCTCCTTCGACAACAAAATCATCCTCAGCAACGGCAATGCTGACGTCAAATGGCTCCATGTGATGATTATCAACAATGCCACGGATGAAATAGCCCACCTCGACCTCGAAGAAGGAGAACTCACCATGTTGAGCAACGGATATTATCAAGTCACGACCAAACTCAACACAGCAGGCAAAGGCTGGACAGAAGGCACTTACCGCCTGATGATTTTAGCAAACTACCGAGACCGTATCAAGGACAGTAAAGATGCACCCCATATAAAAGATATCACGACATTGAATGCTCTTAAAACAAGGATGAATGACGGTGGTTCAAATGTAGCCGTTGCATGGTACGATGCTGATAAAAACGACAACACAGTGGTGAGAAGGAATACAGCTAATGCTCCATGTATTCCCATGTGGGGTGTAAAAACTTTCACGATGAACCTTGACGGTAAGACAAGCGCAGAAGTCGGAGAGATAAAATTGCTCCGTGCACTCGCAAAAGTAAAAATCGCACTGAAAAAAGACTTGATAGATGCCGGATATACCCTTGTAAAAGCCGTAGTTGAAAAGTGCGATAAAAGATTGAAAATTTGTCCCTCAGGATGGGACACAGTGGCAGAGACCAATAACTCAAGTACTAGTTATGACAAATCATTCAATCCATACAATGCTGGAACTAATGATTTAATTACTCCGACAGTACACATGCCTGGCTATGAAAACGAGACAGAAGATGACGGTAGCATCGTTTTTTATCTTTCAGAAATTTCTCAAACAAAAGCTTACAACGGAAAAGTAACCATCACGGCTACTGTAAATAATGGCTCAAATGAAGAGACCTGCTCCATGGTCATAGATAATTACCCGGATGAAGAGTCTAACTCCCATTATGTAAACAACCGGTATAATGTAAACCGCAATCATCTCTATCTATATACCATAGAAAAAGACCTCACACCCGGCAAACTCTCCTACAGGCTGAAGTGCTGGAACTACGCCAGCTCCGCGATAGGCTGGAATCCAACGACTTGCACATTGTCACCTGAAAAAGACAATGAGGCGCAAAACTGCTATGTATCGTTCCCATCTTATTCCACCAAAGACGGAGAGGACATGGTGCAGAACAATACATCATTTGCCGACTTCTCCTTTACTTTCACGGGACCCGAGGGCGCGGTGTGGAAAGCATTCCTCATCGAGGATGGCGTGGAATATCAGGCTGGAGGCAATTATGAATTCACCTATCCCGACTACACCAAAGACCCGGTCGACGGTGTATATCCTACAGTGACGTCTGTTGCCGACACTCCTAACGGCTTCTTCTTCGGAGTAGGCAACGATGATGACAAAAACGCCAAGGCAGCAACCACCGGCATAGCGCGCACGACCCCCTATCAAGTCAAGATAGGCTCTCGCCTCCGCTCGGTGTATTTCCCCGGCGGCTCCCCGGAGACGGAAGAGGGGAGCACGTCAGTAATGAAACTCAACGAACACGGCTTAAAATGGAAAGAGGCGGGGAAAGTGCCGACCTGCTATCTCGTAATAAAGGCTGCTTACGACGGCATAAATTTCACCGAGGAGCTGCCGATAAATACCACTGAGGGCAGTTCACCGTTTAAGCCGCTGAAACTTGCCGGCTCGGAGACCCGCGTCCAGATACGTCAACTGTTCCCATTCTATACAAATAAGAAAGACCGTAAGATCGACCAACTAATCATAGGCAAAGAGAGCGAAAACGAAGCTTACAGCAGCCGGTGCTGGTGGAGCTATCCGGAGGGTCACAAAGATGCACCGGCAACCACCAACCCATAATCAACCCTGAAATGTCATGAAACTTTACCGACTCCCATATATCCTGCTTGCCGCGCTACTGCTTGCCGCCTGCTCCGACAAGCACGACGCCGAACCTTCCACACCCACCGATGTCGAGCGCATCACCATCAGCTACGTCACCAACGGCTACGGGCGCGGACTTAGCCGCGCCGATGCCGCCACCGAAGAATATTGCTGGCAAGACATGAACGAGACAGCAGTGGAGACAATCGATCTCTTTTTCCTTGACAATGAAGGAAAAGTGACGCTATACCAGCCTTTTGATGCTCCTTCCGAATTTCATGGTAGACATGAAATCATCTCATTTGCCTCAGACCAAACCGGCGACATTACCTTTGATATCGTAAAAGCTGCCTCAAAAATAGCGATGGTAGCAAACTATCATATAAACATGGGTAACCCCCACGGCAAGACTTTTGCCGAGATTTTTAAGGATGGACTTTCTGGTCTGCAGCATAATAGACCACAGGATCTCTTTGTCATGTACGGAGAGGTTATTGTGCCGCCAAACCTGTCACGCTACGCCAACATCGAAGTGCCGCTGAGCCGTGTCGCCGCAAAAATCCGTGTCACGCTGCACGACGCGAGCAACGCCACAGTCAGCCACGGCAATTTTTACAGTATGCTCTGCCGCTACGCCACCACATCGCCCCTCCTCCCCGAATCACAGGCTTTGCAATTCACGGGCGTTGACGTGAACACGACCTTGCTCCCCTCCACCACTTCAGTTGCGCTGTCAAACACCCTCATCGCCGACGGCACAACCATCGACGACACCAAACCGCAATGGACGTATCCCGCCGACATCACCACCCGGGGTATACAGCGCACCGGCGACGAAGGGCACATCTACTACACATATCCGAGCGACTGGATCGACTACTCCGTAGTCAAAAACCAGTGTACACGCCTCAACCAAACCGGACATAATAACGACGAGCACAAAAACGGCAAGCGCTACGAAGTGCTTGACTACGATGACAAGGCACCGGTAAAGCAGAGCCGCGAGATGTTTCTCATCGTCAAGGCGCAATATGAAAGTTCATGGTATTACTACAAGGTGCCGGTCAATTTCCGCTTTGCTACCATCAACGACCACCAGTGTTTCGACATGTCGGAGCTAACCGAACAGATATTCCCCCTTTACCGCGCCGACCGCAACACCTTTTACGACATTATCGCACTCATTGACCGCGCAGGAGGCGACCGCCCCGAAACAGCCGTCAACGCCACCATCGGCATCCTCAGCGATGGCGGCATAATCCGCTACATCCGCGACGGCGTCGAGGTCGACTTCACCCCGCAGTAGGGGCGCATGGAAGTGTGTCCGCCCCGCATCATCAGAGTCTCTAATGTCTCTAAGGTCTCTAAAGTCTTTAACGACCCCTGAAAACTGACAACACCTCTTTTCCCGCCAGGGGAAAATCCCTCTATGAAATCTGATGTCTGAAATCTGAAATCTGACAACTTTTTACTATCTTTGCCATTATAACTTGATGTGCAATGGAAAACCTTACGCTGTGGTACGACTGGCTACTTGTCGGGATGGCAGTGACAGCCCTGATTGTGTTTGTCGCCCTGCATTTTATCGATGCCGGTTACGGCATCATGTATTCGCGCCGCTGGGGTGCGTCGGTCAACAACCGTCTCGGGTGGGTAATCATGGAGTCGCCCGTGTTTTTCGCCATGCTCGCGCTGTGGCTATGCTCGCCGCGACGTGCCGAGACCGCGCCGCTCGTGATGGCGCTCCTTTTCGAACTGCACTATTTCCAGCGCTCCTTCATCTTCCCGCTGCTCATCAAGGGTAAGAGCCGAATGCCGCTCTCAATCATACTGATGGGGGTGACATTCAACCTCATCAACGCCGTAATGCAGGGAGGATGGATATTTTACATCTCACCCGGCGACCGCTACCCCGACTCGTGGCTGCTCTCGCCACAATTCATCGCGGGCACACTGATATTTTTCGCCGGGATGGCAATCAACATCCACAGCGACTACATCATACGCCATCTGCGCAAGCCCGGCGACACGCGCCACTACCTGCCGCGCGGCGGCATGTTCCGCTACGTATCATCGGCAAACTATTTCGGCGAGGTGGTCGAATGGACCGGCTTCGCCATCCTCACCTGGTCGTGGGCAGGCGCGGTGTTCGCTCTCTGGACATTCGCCAATCTTGCCCCCCGCGCGCTTAAAATCAACGACCGCTACCGCCGCGAGTTCGGCGACGAGTTCACGTCACTACGCCTGAAAAGCATTATCCCATTTATATACTGACACCATGTACGACCAATCGCTATTATTCACCCCCGCGCAGATAGGTCCCGTGACCTTGCGCAACCGCACCATACGCTCGGCGGCATTCGAGGGAATGTGCCCCGACAACAGTCCGTCGCAGATGCTCAAAGACTATCATCTGTCGGTAGCCGAAGGAGGCGTAGGGATGACCACCCTCGCCTACGCCTCGGTGACCCGCAACGGACTTTCCTTCCCGCGACAGCTCTGGATGAGAAAGGAAATCATACCCGGATTGCGCGACATCACCGATGCCATCCACGCCACCGGAGCCAAGGCATCGATACAGCTCGGTCACTGCGGCAACATGTCGCACAAATCGACTGCGGGCGAGACCCCCATATCGGCATCGGGACGGTTCAACATATACTCCCCCACTCCGGTAAGGAAGATGCGCGACGACGAGATAACGGCGATGGCACGTTCGTTTGGCGACGCTGTACGTCTCGCCCGTGACGCCGGAATGGACTGCGTTGAGATACACGCCGGTCACGGCTACCTCATCAGCCAGTTTCTCTCGCCCTACACCAATCACCGCCACGACCGCTGGGGCGGCTCGCTCGACAACCGTATGCGCTTCATGCGCCTCTGCATGGAAGAGGTAATGAAGGCGGCGGGGAACGACCTCGGCGTGATTGTCAAGACCAACATGCGCGACGGCTTCAAGGGAGGCATCGACATCGACGAGGGACTTCTGATAGCCCGCGAACTCGAACAGCTCGGCGCACACGCGCTTGTGCTCTCCGGCGGCTTTGTCAGCAAAGCGCCCATGTATGTGATGCGCGGTGAGATGCCTATCGGCGCGATGACTCACTACATGGACTGCTGGTGGCTGAAATACGGCGTGAGGATGTTTGGCAAGATGATGGTGCCTGCCGTACCTTACAAGGAGTGCTATTTCCTTGACGACGCAAAGATATTCCGCAAGGAGCTGAAGATGCCCCTTATCTATGTAGGCGGGTGCTCGACGCGCAGCTCAATCGAGCGGGTGCTCGGCGAAGGATTCGAGTTTGTGCAGATGGCGCGGTCACTGCTCACGATGCCCGACTTTGTCAACCGTATGCGCGACGAGGGTCTTGAAAGCTCCGGATGCGAGCACACCAACTACTGCATCGGCAGAATGTATTCGCGCGAGATGGCGTGTCACAAGTGTGTCCATGACCTTCCGAAAAGCCTCAAACGCGAGATCGAACGGATTAAAGCACGTCAGCAGTCATGAGATGGGCGGTAGTGACCGGTGCCTCATCGGGCATCGGACTGGAGTTTGCCCATCAGCTTGCCGAGCGCGGCTATTCGGTGCTTATGGTGAGCAATCAGGACAACGAGCTTGTGGAATGGGCTGAAAAAATCCATGAACAGTACGGCGTCGCCACAATCGCCCACCGGCTCGACCTGACCGACCCTAACGCAACCGACAGCATAATCGGTGTGCTGCGCGCCAACTCTATCGTGCCCGAGGTGCTCGTCAACAATGCCGGCATATTTGACTTCAAGAAAGTCGAGGAGCTTGGGCGTCGCCGTCTTAACCTGTATATCGACCTGCACATCCGTGCCGTCACGATGCTGTCGACCGAGATAGCGATGATGATGGCTACGGAGGCACAGAAGGGCTACATACTTAACATGTCGTCTATGTCGTGCTGGATGCCGATGCCCGGAATTGCCATGTATAGCGCGACCAAGGCATATATCCGCGCGTTTTCACGCGCCCTGCGTGTGGAGATGAAAGATTACGGCGTGTCGGTGACAGTGGCGTGTCCCGGCGGCATCGCCACGTCGCTTTTCGGACTGCCTGAGAAATGGCGTAAGTTTGCAGTGCGCATCGGTGTGCTTGCCACCCCACACACATTTGTACGCCGCGCCCTCCGGAAAATGTTCAGGCGCAAAGCGCAATATATCAACGGCGGTCTCAACCGCGTGTCGATAGTAGCAGTCGCCATGCTTCCTGAATGGGGACGCGTCATGATTAAACGCATCGGGCTTGACCGCCCGGGTAAAAAGGAGAATAAGGGAAAGTGAACGACGGGAAGACTTACATAGTGACTGGAGCCAACGGCGGCATCGGCAAAGCGATTGTCGAGGGGCTTGTTACGCGCGGTGCCGGGAGGGTGATACTCGCCTGCCGCAATCTCGCCAAGGCACGGAATGTTATCACATCAATCGACCGCCGCTCAACCACGCTTGAAGTGATGGAGCTGAATCTGGAATCATTTGATTCGGTCAGGCGGTTTGCCTCAGAAATAAGGGAAAAGGGAATGCGCGTCGACGTACTTTTCAACAATGCAGGCACAATGCCCGGAGATATGCGCCTCACTGCCGATGGCTACGAGTCGGCTACGCAGACCAATTTCGTGTCGACCGCCCTGCTCACGCTCCTGCTCCTTCCCGCAATCAACGATGGCGGCGCAATCGTGTTCACCACCTCCATGACGCGCCGCATCGCACGGCTGTGCACCGACTGGAAAGAACACGCCGTGACCCATCACCACCGCTTTACCACCTACGGGCGCAGCAAGCTCATGCTCACTCATTTTGCGCTCGACCTGTCAAAAGAGCTGGCTCCGCACGGCATACGCGTGAACTGCTCCGACCCCGGGATAGTCGACTCCGGAATCATAACCATGGGCAACCGGGTGATTGACTATCTATGCGACCGGTTGTTCCGCCCCGTAATATCCACACCTGCCGAAGGAGCGGCACCCGCGCTGAAAGCAATGGAGGCGGATGTAACGGGATATATTTTCACCACGAAAAGTGATTTTCCCATACCGGAAAGCTACGGCAACGACCCGCTGCACGGGATTGTCAGCAATTTCATACGAAGCTTATAAACATGCTTCGGGCTGATGCGGGAATCGAGCCGCAATCTGCTCCACAGGCATGAGACTTTCATCGGTCTCCACAAAGAGACGGTCGGGAGGGATGACCGCAGCCGCGGCAGGATTGGAATGCTCGCCAAGGGAGATATGGAAACCGGCACGGAGAAGTTCCTCAGCAAGCTGCGGTTTTCCACGGAAACCGTGTATTATCCATGACTGCGACGGCTTCAATTCCTTGCGCAGGTGTATGATTTCAGGGAACGCCTTCACCACGTGAAGTATCATCGGTTTTCCCGCCGACTCACTGATTGCGACCTGCCGCATCAGGATTTCTCTTTGTCGGTCTAATGAAGCACCTCGCAGGCGGTCAAACCCCGCCTCCCCTATTGCCACGACTTGCGGTAACAGTGAAAGATGCGCCACACGCTCCATGCGGAGATCAATCTCCTCGTCGGGCAAAACAGTGTCCCACGGATGCACACCTGCGGAATAAATATAGCCGTCGAGAGGCATTTCGCCGTCATTAAGGTTGATTACGGCATCGTGCCGATTGTGATGATGCGTGTGGATGTCAAGCATTGTCACGGCACCGGGTCATATCCGCTGCCTCCCCAGGGATGACAGCGCAGTATTCGTTTCACGGCAAGCCACAATCCTTTCACAGGACCATGCTTGCGCAACGCCTCGATAGTGTATTGACTGCACGTAGGCACATACCGGCATGACGGAGGGAGCATCGGCGATATCGCCAGCTGATAAAACCTCACCGGAAGAATAAGAATAGCCACTATCAGACGTTTCATTTCGCTTCACTGTTTGCGTCACGCAACTTGTCAAGAGCCTTACGCATGGCGGCATGAATCTGCACGGAAGGAAGCACCCTGTCAGCCAAATAGATAAACGCGATATCAATGGGCATCTCCGCCACATCGCCAAGCATAAGGCGATTAAGGCGATATGCCTCACGTACACGACGACGCACCGCCACGCGGTCAACCGCATGACGGAGTCGCTTTTTGGGAACGGAAATCATGAATTGTATGCCCGACTTCCTCACTCCGCTTTTACGCCACACGAAGCGCAACGGATATGAAGTTGATGACACCGAACTTCCGGAACGGTCAAATAACGCATCTATAGCCGTGACCGAACACAGCTTCTCGCGCTTATATAAACGCCCCGAAGCAACCATCGGCATCAATCGTTTTTAGCGTCTTCCTTCAGGAAAAGGTCAAGGGCGGCGGTCATAGAGGGTGCCTGCACCGAGGGTGCCTCCATGTCAAGACGCAAACCGGCGTCACGCACAGCCTTAGCCGTGGTCGAGCCGAATGTGCCTATCTTGATTTCATCCTGCTTGAATTTAGGGAAATTCTTCAGGAGCGAGTCGATACCCGAGGGGCTGAAGAAAAGCAGCATGTCGTAGTCAAACGGCTCATCAGGGCCGAAGTCATTGCTGACCGTACGGTACATGACAGCCTTAGTATAGTTAATATTGTTGTGGTCAAGCACGTTAAGGTCTTCCTTATGCACACTGCTGACAGCATAGAGGTAACGCTCCTTGTTATGCTTCAGAAGATAGGGCAGAAGGTCGTCGAGCTTGCCGGTGTTGACAAAAAATATCTTGCGCTTGCGATACACGATATACTTCTGCAGATAGTTGGCTATCGCTTCAGTCGTGCAGAAATATTTCATAGTATCAGGCACAGTGTAACGCATCTCTTCACAAAGGCGGAAAAAATGGTCGACAGCAGTACGTGCTGTAAATATTATTGCCGTGAAGTCAGAAAGGGTTATGCGTGACTGGCGAAACTCTTTCGCGCTAAGCCCCTCGACCTTGATGAAAGGGCGAAACTCGATTTCAACTCCGTATTTCTCCGCAATTTCGTAATAGGGCGATTTGTCTGATGTAGGTTTCGGTTGTGAAACAAGTACTTTTTTTACTTTCACTCTCTTATCGACTTGTGTAGATTAGCTAATTAAATTACAACAAAGTGAAAACGTGCCGTTAAATAGTAAAATGAGCGGTATTATTTCCACACTGCAAAGGTACAAAATAAAATAAAGCAGAGAGGCAAAATTCTGGTAAAAAATTCTAAAACCCTTATATATAAACGCCAACCTGACGCAAAAATAGAGCGAAACGCTTGCAATCAGCAACCATTTCGTTGCCGACGGATAAAAAAGCACCGCAAGGGCGGGCACCAGCAACAAAGCCCCAAGCATTGCCTGGCTTGCATTGAAACCGCGCAGCCAGAGCAAAGTGGAAAACTTGTCGGAAAACACATAACCGATGAAATTATATGCCATCAGCTGCCATAGATAATATCCTCCCGCGACCCCGGCAAAAATCCCCGCCACCATAATCAGCGAGGAAGGCGGCACTGCAATGTGCATGGTGATTGCGGCGAGGGTAAGCAATGCCTCGCATACACACATCAGCACTATACACACCACAAAAGCACGGGTCTCGTTGACGGTACGCGTGTCAAAAAGATGGTTGCGTTCCCTCAGGCTCCACAAATCATGAAGCATGACACTGAAAAATTTCGGGTATTGCCTGATATTGAATGCCACGAGCAGCAGCATCGCCATGACCACACACAGAATGCCGGAATTATAGCCAAGCAACTCCGGGCGCGCCTCCACCGGCATACCCTGCATGTAAGGCGTCACGACAGTGCTGAACACTTCCCGACCGACCTCAAGCGGGGCATCGGTAACATGACTTAGCGAATCGACCAACCACGACATCTCTTATCTGCCAATATTTTTCAATACTTTTCGCCCTGACTTTGGTATTCACAACGATTGATAGCCATTGCCACAGCTTCGGCGGGTGTCGACGCCACCTGCCATAAATTGCCTGCGCGCATGAAATGCTCCGCATCGACGTGACGCAGATGAGCGAGCAGAAGGTCGTAGAAGCCGTATGCGTTGGCAATCGCTACATTCCCCTTGTACAGTCCAAGCTGACGCCAGGTGATGATTTCAAATAGCTCGTCAAGGGTACCCACACTGCCCGGAAGCGCGATTGCGCCCACCGACAGCTGCGCCATCGTGGACTTGCGGTCGTGCATCGAAGAGGTCGAAAGCATCTCGGTGAGCTGCGGATGATTCCAGCCGCGCTCTATCATGAAATCGGGTAATACCCCCGTCACTTCTCCCCCGGCTTCAAGAGCGCCCTCTATCGACGCACCCATAAGCCCCGCCCTGCCGCCGCCATTGACAAGACGGTAGCCGTGCAAGGCAATCTCCCGGCCCACTTCGCGGGCAAAGTCATAATAACGGCTGTCAATGTCGGAGCTTGACGCACCGTACACGACTATACCTGAAGGTCGCTCCATATCAGTCGCCCACCTCCATCAGCCGGGCAAGATACTTGCCTATGATATCAAATTCGAGATTGACGCGGGACCCCTCGGCTATACGGCAGAAATTGGTATGCTCGAAAGTATAGGGTATAATAGCCACCCGGAAAGAGTCAAGTTCCGAGTCACACACGGTAAGACTCACACCGTTGACAGTGACCGAGCCTTTCTCCACTGTCACATAACCGCGTTTCGCCATTGCCGGGTCAACAGAGTAACGAAATCGGAAATATGTACTTCCGTCCACAGTCTCGATATTGTCACACACGGCAGTGCAGTCGACATGACCTTGCACGATATGCCCGTCAAGACGACCGTTCATGACCATGCTCCGCTCCACATTCACAAGGTCGCCCGGTTTCAGGTCGCCGAGATTACTGCGGTCGAGCGTCTCCTGTATCGCGGTCACGGTGTAGGTGTTATCACCGGGAAGCGACACTACGGTAAGGCACACACCGTTGTGTGACACTGACTGGTCGATTTTAAGCTCATCGACAAAAGAGCATGTGAGCGTGAGATGCACATTACCGCCGTCACGCACTATCGCTACCACCTTGGCAGCTTCCTCAACTATTCCGGAGAACATGACAATTCGTTTTTATTTTTATTAAAAAATCATTTGTAAGCCGCTTCAAGAGCCTGCTCTATATCGGCGATGATGTCGCCTACATTTTCGATGCCGACAGAGAAACGGATAAGGTCGGGACGAACACCGGCTTCAAGCAGCTGCTCGTCGGAGAGCTGACGGTGGGTGTGGCTTGCGGGATGCAGCACACTTGTGCGCGCATCGGCTACATGGGTCACGATAGCCGCCAGCTTAAGATTGTCCATGAAACGGATTGATACATCACGTCCGCCCTTGAGACCGAATGAAATCACACCGCAGGAACCGTTGGGCATATATTTTTCGGCAAGTGCGTGGTAAGGATTGTCGGGAAGCCCGCAATAGTTTACCCACGCCACTTTGTCGTTGGCGGCAAGATACTCGGCAACTGCCTGGGCATTTTTGCAATGACGCTCCATGCGCAGATGTAATGTCTCCAGACCAAGATTGAGCAGAAACGCATTTTGCGGCGACTGTATGCTGCCGAGGTCGCGCATCAGCTGCGCCGTAGCCTTGGTGATATAAGCGCCTTTGCCGAATGCCTTGGTATAGGTGAGTCCGTGATATGACTCGTCAGGGGCACACAGCCCGGGGAACTTGTCGGGATAGGCATCCCAGTCAAAGTTACCGCTATCGACTATCGCACCCCCCACGCTTGTAGCGTGACCATCCATATATTTCGTGGTGGAATGTACCACGATGTCAGCGCCCCATTCAAAGGGACGACAGTTGATAGGTGTCGGGAATGTGTTGTCGACAATCAGCGGTACCCCATGCTTATGTGCCACACGGGCAAACTTCTCGATATCAAGCACATCAAGCGAGGGATTGGATATCGTCTCTCCGAAAAGAGCCTTGGTATTGGGGCGGAAAGCCGCTGAAATCTCCTCTTCTGAAGCATCGGGACTGACAAATGTCACCTCTATGCCAAGCTTTTTCATAGTCACGGCAAACAGATTGAATGTACCGCCATAGATAGCCGATGAGCTCACAAAGTGATCGCCCGCCTCACAAACATTGAATATGGCATAGAAATTTGCCGCCTGACCGCTTGACGTGAGCATAGCGGCAACTCCGCCTTCAAGGGCGGCAATCTTTGCCGCCACGGCATCGTTGGTGGGGTTCTGCAACCGCGTATAGAAATATCCGCTGTCCTCCAGGTCAAACAGACGTGCCATCTGTTCGCTGGTGTCATATTTGAAAGTGGTGCTCTGATATACGGGGAGCACACGCGGCTCGCCTTTCTTCGGAGTCCAACCAGCTTGTACGCAAAGTGTCTCCGGTTTAAATTGCTTATCCATGAAATGTATTTATTTTACCATCCGCAAAGTTACCCAAAAAGTTGACACTATGCAAATCGCCCCTCGTCATTCGCTTTAGCAATAGCAGGATGACACTCCCTGGGATATTGCAGGGTTCACTTCTTGGCACGAAGCCGCTTTTGCTCCGCGTCGAAGGCTTCAAGGAAATGGATTTCTACCGGCGATAGCTGATATTGGGTGCACTCTCGGAATTTATCGTATTCCTCATTGGCTTTCAGTTTTGCCACTTCGGCAGATATACTTCCGGCATGGTTCAGTAATTCCTTACCCGACAACTTCAGGAAATCGTCGAGCTTCTGAATCCAGTCTTTCATATACATGGGCACATGGCTTTTTGCCTGCAACTCGGCAAAATCGAGATATAGATTGACAATGCGGTTTAGCATGTCAACCTCCTCTTCCGACAGGTAATTCTTTGCAATCTCGGCCTCATGTCTGGTAGGCATGGCTCTGCACCACGTCGTCATGCCCATGAAATCTTTTTCAGCATTGGCTCGGTCATAAATCACTTCTGCGGCAGTATGTCCGTGGGCTGCAAAGTGCATCTTGTTTTGCACAGTCTTAAAGAATTGTTGAGTAACGGATGTGCGGGGATCATAGTCAATACTGAGGGCATAAATCTCCAGCACCTTGCGATAGAACACCTTCTCAGAACTTCGGATGTCGCGGATACGAGCCAGCAGTTCATCGAAATAGTTGCCCTGTCCGGCATTTTTGAGCAAGTCGTCATTTAGCACAAACCCCTTTATCATGTACTCTTTCAGCACTTGCGTGGCCCACTGTCGGAACTGCACACCGCGATGGGAGTTGACACGATACCCCACGCTGATAATCATGTCAAGGTTGTAATATGCAACTATATATGTTTTCCCGTCTGAGGCAGTTGTTGCATTTTCTGCAACAACTGAATTTCGCTGTAATTCACCACTTTCTAATACATTTTTTATATGTCGCGAAATGGTGGATTTATTACGTTGAAACAGTTCCGCCATCTGGTCTGCCGTGAGCCACACAGTCTCATTTGAGAGACGGACCTCAATCTTCGTCTCCCCGCCCTGTGTCTGAAATAATATAATCTGTCCGTTATCCATAATCATTACTTATTCTTCCTCATAGTAATATGAGTAGTCAATACCTTTCATAAACGTCTCGCGGTCGTTGATTTTGTCGCGGTAAGTGAACTGGTCAAGGAACTTGCTTGCTCATTAATCAAATAGCTTCTAAGAAATCATCGGCGAAGACACCTGTACTTCGATTTATGTTTATGGGTAAAGTCATCTTTCAAAATTAATGAATTATTTGATAATTTGCAAATTATCAATACCCATAAAAGAGCGATATGTAAGGATTATTTTAGGATTATTTTAGGATGGCGGAACCTGCACCTTCCTGCGCTCCGATTTCATTGTCGCGACGCACTTTCTTTCCATAGCCAAACGTATAAATCAAACTGACCCGAATGCACGGACGATAACTCGAAGTATGTTCAATAAGTTTTTCTGAATATAGCGGTGTCGAATACCGCCAGCTAATAACCGAGGATTTATTATTGAAAAAGTTGTTTGCCACAACACGTATATTCCAATTATTGTTTGCCCATCCGAAAGCCACGTTATAATAATCATGACCCTTATATTTCGCGCCGACCGTAGACAAGAAACCTACTCCCGGAGAGCTATACTGAGCCTGACAATAAAGATTACACCAATAATATGTAGCATCGATCCACGCATGTAAAGGATTATGCGTCACATTATAGAGACCTTTTACTCGCATAAAATACCATACAGGAGAAATTGATAGCTGAAGATTGCCATCTAATAATGTAAGCCTTGACGAAGCGCCCACGCAACCGTTGATATAATAATCAACCCCGTTATTCCAACTCCTTAACAGCGCCTTCCCGCCATCATACAACCGATAATCGATGACTTGTGGCGTGAATCTCACATTAAACTGACTGAACGCATTCAATGCAAACTTATTTGACGGGAAAAATGAATAGGAGAAATCAGCGTCAACCGACCGGGAATTCTTCAAGTTAGGATTTCCGGTAATATACATCAGTTCGTTTTCTCTCAGGACAGTGGTGGTCATTTCCGATACTCCGGCTGAAAAAGTCGCGTACTGCAAAAATACACCTAAGCGGTTTTTGGGATTGAATGTATATGTAAGATTCAGATGCGCAAACGGATACACATCATCATTCTTTAATCCGCTTATATTAGTGTGTTCCCAAACTAAACCACCATCAGCGTTTACTCCCCACTTGCCGTTATTGAAATTATAACCCGCCATCCAGGTATAAAAATCCTGGCTAAACTTATCATAATAAGCATAATTACCGCTATATCTAATCCAATTCATCCGAGCATGCTTTTTGAACCGAAACAACATTGAATTGCTTCTACTAAACTGCTTATTAAGACTGACATTTACTCGATAATCGATTGCATTTTCTTTCGCATACCTATTGATAGAGACTCTCTCGATTTTATCTGTATTGCGATTACGGTGGGTATAGCTAAAACTCGAGCTTACATCAAACGACCATCCTGACCGAATGGCAAAGAAATAAGACCCCTCATACACAACTCCATTATTTCGGAATTTACTACCTGTATAATATTCACCGGTTTCTTTTGGCAAGGAGGAATATGTCAATGTGCCGGTTTCATCTCCTTTATAATCATTATGAAAGAAGCCCACCGTATTGTTAATCTGGGTTTTATCAGCGACATATAGAGCACGGAAAGAGACCGGATAGGAATTATTTTTTGATTTGGAATTTCCAAGAGTCAGATTTCTGTCGACCTTATATTTATCTCCATTCTCATCAGCAAGAGTATAGACCGATTCAATCGAATTTCCCTCATCACGTCGCTTATAATTTGACGTTCCTCCATAAAAATCGTAGGTCATCTTTTTATAGACAAACTTGGAGTAGATATTTGCCTCATTCGACAGCCCCGTCAGGAAACTTTCATACGCCGAAGCTTTGGTATATCCGCCATATACATATTCCTGCACGATGATATTAATGACTCTTTGCGCCCCGCGAAAACGCGGGTCAATCGGAAATTCAAGATATTCCACCCTGCGCACATCGGTAGTGCGAAGCCCAGTGATATCCTCCGACGTGGCAGCCACATAATTTATAAATATCTCCACGGTCTTCCCGAGATTATCGGACACACTCCCGGTAACGCGGTCGATTTTTATCTGCGGAATAGCCATGTGACAGAGCAAATCAATGGCATTCTGGGCGGCACGACGCTGATTGCCGGTGGGAAGATACACCGTGCGGTCGGAATAAGCGAGAGCGTTTGCCGCCTCCACGCTCACTGCCTTTAACTGCACCGGCAACGGCTGCATTATCACAGTACCGAGAGTGAAATCGTCACATTTATGATATGTCGGCATATAACCGAGACAGGTAAATTTGGCGATAACTTCCTTCTTATCGCATGGGATAGCAAACCGTCCCCTGTCATCAGCTATACCATAGGTAATCACAGTGGAATCTTTAGGAGCGAGCAACAACACCGAGGCACCGGCAACAGTCTCGCCATCGGGACCCGACAATCGCCCGGTATAACAATATTTGCCGTGCTGCAATGCTTCCACATAAAAATCATCACCTTTCCTGACTACCGATATAGGATTAAGCCCTATCGTCTGACGTATCGCCTCATAGGCATCATCTGTATCTATGCGTGCCGATGTCCGGTAGGTTTCAAGTTCATTGTAGATAAAACTTATTTTCAATGACTGATGATCACTTCCAATCTGAGATAAAGCCTGCGAAACAGGAATGGAATCAAATTTATAAGAAAATTCAGCAGCACATACCGACACAACTGTCAGCATGAACGCAACAAGCGCGATAATGTATTTCATAGTTATTCAACGATTAGGATATTTCCGTTGTTACGGATATTTATCTGTTCAAATGTGTTAAGTTCATCCACAAGCGACTCAAGAGGCTGTGTCATATCTAACCGGTAATAAAGTCGCAGACTCTTTGAACGGTCACTTTCAAACACCACATCAACCCCGTAATGCTTGCCTATCACCGCCAATATGGAATCAATCGGTTCATTGTCAAACAATACCGGGGATTTGTCTACCGTCATTGAATCAGGCGTATCGCCTGATTCAATGACCGATGCCTCTGTCACGATTACCGATACAGCGGTATCATTATCATGACTTTGGGAATCTCCGGAAGGATAGCTGATTTTCATGGCTACGCCAAGTGCCACGGCAACAAGCGATGACACGACGATAACGGCAATCGAGGCGGCACGGTGCATAGTAAAGAGATTACGCCGGGGAGAGAAATGACTCGCGGAAAATCTACGCCACTCATCTTCGACATCAATATCCTTAGCATCGGCATGATATTCCACACTGGAGGCTGTCAGGCACAACAGACGATATATCTCTGCCGTCTCCGGATCGGAAAGCAGTTCCTCCATTTTTTCAGGCGGATATTTTTCAGGATGTTCGATTACATCAAACACGAGTCGATATTTATCCATTTCCATTCTGTCTTAATTTTTTACGTATCAATTCAAGTGCATGACGAAGATTTTTGAACACGGCATTCTGACTCACATTCATCTCTTCAGCGATATCGGCAAACTTCATCCCTGAAGAAAATCTTAATTCAATCACCCTCCTGCATTGTTCCGACAGGTCTTTGCCGATGATGGAGTCAATCTCTGACAAAGTATCTTCGTAAGAATCATTCGTTTCATCATAATCCTCCATGTCAAGAAAATACGCATTGACTATACGGTCATGAAGGTCATCATCACGGATGATATTAAGACACCGGTTGCGTACCGAAGCAAGAAGATACCCTGCAGAAACGGATGTGTCGGGCGGAGTGTAAAGCATTGCCGCAAACACCTCATGCACCACATCGCGCGCAAGCTCCCCGTCATGAAGAAGCGATCGGGCAAGCCGGTACATCGGTTCATAATGAGCCTTGAAAAGCTTTTCTATTTCATCTTTGTTCGTCATACATCCATTAAGACACGGAACTTTGAAAAAACTAAACCCCCACTTTGAAAAAAGTGAGGGAAAAGCATACAAATATACGAAAATCTGTCGAAAATGGTCAGAAGGAATCCAAGTAGTCACGTCATCATTGGCTGTCTGCGTCAGGGTCACACTTCGTCATCGCGGTGTGATTGTTCTTTAAGAAAAAAGATGGTCTTCTGACGCTCAATCTCTGCGCGAAGTTGTTCGGGTGACGGCAGATAGAGCATATATTTCGCCATAAAGAGATGGTCATTGTCATGAAGCACCGAATAGCGAGCTATATCCTCGTCGGTATCATCACATAACAGGATGCCTATTGTAGGATTATCGTCCTTACCCCTCTGCCGCTCATCATACATTCTGACATACATATCCATCTGACCGACATCCTGATGCTCGATTGCCGAAGTCTTCAGGTCTATGAGTACGAAGCATTTAAGAATATAATTATAGAATACAAGGTCTATGAAATAATCTTTCTTTTCCGTATGTATATGCTGCTGACGAGCTACAAAGGCGAAACCTTTGCCCATTTCAAGCAGGAACTTCTCAAGATTGTCGATTATAGCCTGTTCAAGTTCTGACTCGCGGTAAGCTGAATCGGCTGTGAAGCCTAAAAATTCTCCGATTACAGGATTTTTGATAAATTCCGTCGGGTCCGGATTCTGCAGGGGAGCCGTCAATTCAAGCATCTCCTTTTCCACAAGACCTTTGCGTTGGGAGGCGACTATGCGATAATAGTATTGCGAGCTCACATTACGCTGAAGAGTGCGGACACCCCAGTTTTGCTGCATTGCCTCTCGTTCGTACCAGTTGCGGGCATCTGCATTAAGTTCCTGAGTCAGTACAAAATAATGAGACCATGACAGGAGAGGACGGGATTTTCCAAACACTGTTTGGAAAATCTCACCTTCATTGTTTTTATAGAATGTCAGGAAGCTATACAGGTAACTTTTGGTAAAGCCTTTTCCATAAGTTACCGTAAGCCGTTTCGAGAGTCCCTTGATAATTGATGCTCCGTAAATCGCTCTGTCCTGACCATTGAGTTCTTCCTCGGCAATCAATTTTCCAAGTTCCCAGTTTCGTTTAACCAACGCTTCATTAATCTGCCGATAAGCAGTTTCACGGGCCTGCTCAATGACCGATGATGCACGGGAGTAAAGTGCATCTATGGTCGAATCTAATACTTTGTCAATCTTATCCGGCGTCATAACTAATGGTTTTGAGGGTATTTATGAATATCAAGCTGTATCTCCAATTACAAATTTAAACATTTTTTGCAAGATTAAGGGTGTGAATACAAGGGATTTTTACCCTATTCTGCAATATTATCCATATGTATCGGGTAGGTTACCGCCATCTTGACCGTTCCAGACAAAACCATTAAGTGCCATCGGATTACACTTTGTCAAGTGCCTGGGAGAGGTCGGCGAGTAGGTCGGCGATATGCTCGGTGCCGATGGAGAGACGCACTGTGCCGGGAAAAATCTGCTGCTCAGCCTTCTGGGCGTCGGACAGCTGCGAATGGGTAGTCGTGGCGGGATGGATGACGAGGCTCTTCACATCGGCGACATTGGCAAGCAGCGAAAATATCTCCAGAGCATCTATAAACCGGTGAGCCTCTTTCTCGCCGCCGTCAATCTCAAATGTAAATATCGAGCCGCCCCCCTTCGGGAAATAATGTTTGTATAGCGGATGGTCGGGATGATCCGGCAGGAGGGGATGATTCACTCGTTTCACCTTAGGATGTTTTGCCAGAAATTCCACCACCCGCGCGGCATTATAGCTATGGCGTTCGACACGCAGCGATAATGTCTCAAGCCCCTGCAATAGAATGAACGCGTTAAACGGACTTATGGTGGCGCCGGTGTCACGGAGAAGGACGGCGCGGATACGTGTCACGAATGCAGCTCTTCCAGCTACATCAGCAAACACCGCGCCGTGATAGCTCGGGTCCGGATCGGTCAACTGAGGGAATTTCCCCGACGCCTTCCAGTCAAAGTTACCACTGTCCACAATCACTCCCCCGAGCGATGTGCCGTGACCGCCGATAAATTTGGTAGCGGAATGTACCACTATGTCAGCACCGGAGTCAATAGGGCGCACCAGAAACGGAGTGGCGAAAGTATTGTCGACGATAAGGGGAATGCGGTGCTGATGAGCGATTTCAGCCACAGCCTTTATATCGATGACATTTGAGTTGGGATTTCCGAGCGTCTCGATAAACAGGGCTTTTGTCTCAGGCTTGATTGCCTTCTCGAAATTATTGATGTCGGAAGGGTCGACAAACGTAGCCGTCACGCCATACGCAGGCAATGTATGATCAAGAAGATTGTAAGAGCCTCCGTATATGGTCTTTGCTGCTACGATATGGTCGCCGGCGCGGGTGATATTGAGCAGCGCATAGGTAATCGCCGCCGCTCCGGACGCCACGGCGAGGCCGGCAACACCACCTTCAAGAGCCGCCACTCGCTCCTCAAATACGCTCTGTGTACTGTTGGTGAGTCTGCCGTAAATGTTGCCCGCATCCTGTAGTCCGAAACGAGCCGCCGCATGCGCGGAGTCACGGAACACGTAAGATGCCGTCTGATAAATCGGCACTGCGCGTGAGTCGGTTGCGGGATCGGGCTGTTCTTGCCCTACATGAAGCTGAAGTGTCTCAAAATGGAGTCGGTTTCTGTCAAGTGTCATAATCTTATATTTTTGTAGATATTTTCAATTTCATATCGCAAATTTAGAAATGACAGAAAATATCGGCAATTAAATCCCGACATAACAGAAAATATATCTATATTTGTACTATCAAACAGAACATACGTTCCAAAACAATCCGTTTAATGACATTCAAACAGAATAAATGACCACCGAACAGCTTGATGACATAGACCTTGCCATATTGCGCGCGCTACAAGATGACGCACGACTGACCGTGAAAGAACTCGCAGCGAAGGTACACCGCTCTACCACCCCTGTGTTCGAGCGTCTGAGACGACTGGAGACACAAGGATATATACGCCGCTACGTGGCAATAATCGATGCCGACAAAGTCGGTCAGGGATTCATGGTGTTCTGCCAGGTAAAACTGCAGCATATCAACCGATCAATCGCCACGGATTTTACCCGCTACATAAGCGGACTTCCCGAAGTGACCGAATGTTACAATGTATCGGGAGGCTACGATTACCTCCTGAAGATATATGCCCCTTCAATGGGCGCGTATCAGGAATTTCTGTTAAACAAGCTCGGAGCTTTTGAAGGGCTCGGCTCTGTCGAGTCGACATTCGTGATGTCGGAGCTGAAGCATGACTATTGCCTGCCTTTCTGATCCCTTATATAATTCGACATGTCGATACGGTCATAGATATCCCACAATGGGCGGTCGGAATAGACACAACCGTTGCCATAGACTGCAATCACACTGTCAAGACAGTCATACACTCGCCCATTATGATATGTACCCATTATCTCGTTACGTTCATTCATGATATAGCCGTTACGGGCATAACCTATCACTTCCCAGTCGGAGTCAAGGAGATAACCGTTGCTGTAACGTGCAACAAACTCGTTCATGTCACCAAGATACCGTGCCGAATCAAACGAACAGAATACAAGCGCGGCGATTGCTAAAAACATTATCTTTCTCATCAGAATCTAAATTATAATCGGTTGATTAATATAATTGTCGTGAGTCATCAGCACCTCAATCAGCCGGTGTAGGGGAAATACCTCCGGACGCTGAAGGAGTTGCGGGTGATGAAGATGATGCCGGAGTGACGGCAGGAGCGCCGGACACAAGCGGAGGCACGGGACTTCCTGTCACAGGCATCACAGGTATGCCCGCAGCCTTTGCGGCAGCGACCGCCTCGGCTATCGAATCGGGATAAACCGGCTGGGTGTTGTAGGCAAACCCGTGGTCGCCCGATACATTCGGTGGCACCATATAATTGGTTATGGGGTCGTAGGTTGCCATCGCCACGGGAGAATCGCCATTGTAAGGCATCGCCTCTGGCTTTGGATTGGCGATATTCACCATATCCCTGCCTGTAGGCGACGAGAACGCCGACAGCCCGAAAGCGGGAGCCGCAGCCATTATATGCTCGAAAATGTCACTTTGTATGCCTTCAAACGACACCCATTCCGTAGTGTTGAGATAGCAGAATATCTGCAACGGCACTCCCGTCGCCGTCTGCTGCATAAGCCTTACCATACACGTCGGCCCTCCCATTGCAACGTACGGGTGATGATGCAGATACAGCCCTACGTAGGCACGATAACAGCCGAGATTGGTATCAATCGAGCCATTAACCTTTATATTGTCGTGCATCAGACATGTTGCCTGCCCCTTGGCTGCATCGGCTTGCATCTGCTCTATATATTCCTTCATGAACGGCTGCTTCTTAAACGCCTCCAGCATGTCGGGCGTGGTAGGGCGGACGGTCGATATGTCAATCCACACCGACCGCTCAATCTGACGGCGTCCCCGCTCTTTCATTTTGTTCCAGTTCTGGAATGATGTCGAGACAAGCGTATAAGGAGGAAGCGTCACGGTGGTGTTATCCCAGTTTCTCACTTTTACTGCGGTAAGCGAAACATCGGTGACAATACCATTGGCAATCGTGCCAGGCACCGCTATCCAGTCGCCTACTCTCAGCATGTCATTGAGTGACAGCTGTAGCCCTGCTACAAACCCGAGTATTGAATCCTTGAATATCAGCATCAAGGCGGCGGCAAACGCTCCCAATCCGGTGAGCAGCACTGCAGGAGAGCGGTCGACAAGTATCGACACGGCGATGATGGAAATTATAATCCACACAAGTCCTTTTGCAACATTCAGTATGCCCTTGAGCGGAAGATTCTTGGTGTTTTCTCTACGGTCATAATTCGCCCAGATGATATTGAAAAGCGAACAGATCGTCCATCCGAGCACCACGACAAAATATACGAGCACGATACGTTCGATGACAATCAGCGTGTGATTATCGGTCTGGAAGGCAAACGGTATAAGCCCGAGAAACACAAGCGGCGGTATGATATGGCTCATCTTGTTCACGATATTTTCATGCTGAAGCTCGTCAACAAATATAGTGTGACGGGAATATACCAGCTTCTGCACAATCGCCACCACAACCTTTCTCACAACCCAGCCTACGAGCAATGCCATGCCAAGTGCCAGAACAGTATAGATTATCTCCTCTGCCGAGCCTGACTGCTCAAGACCCAGCCGGGTGAGAAAGCGGTCAATCTGTGTAAGCAGCCACGTAGCTACTTTATGGGTAGGAATCAGGCTGTGAGACATCAATAAATCGTGTGACATCAAAATAAATGGATTGAACGTGAATTATACAATATCACAAGTATTAACACTCTATTTTATATATTGGTTTTGACAAATAATGGTTAACTTTGAAGAATCATGATATCTCTATGGATTGCAATCGGCACTGTTGAAGTGTGTGTGCTGCTGTTTATCGTGGCAGCGGCAGTTATCGCCATGGCTGTACGCCCCGGCGGAAAGTCGCCTGCCGAAACCTACTTTTATGCCGGAGAACTTATATCGGGGGAAGAGACCGTCGCCGGACTCACCATCACAATCAACGAAGACTACCGTGTCACACTCGTTAGACATGGACTTGCCGGCATAACAGGCGTTGACGGGGCGGTAAGCATCGCGGTCACGGTGACCGGCACCGACATATATGTCGAAGAACGCATAACTCCCGGCAGGATATTGTCGCCGGAAGAAAACAAACCTGAAAGCGCACTGTTTTTCATCGATTGCCTGCCTCCCAACACACGCATCCACTTCCGTTACAATGCCTCTGCCTCAAGCAGGAGCGCGTCGCTGACTTTCACGGTCAAACCCGACTTCAACTATTCGTTGCCACTCACACAATAACCGAATAAATGGCGTCGTAATGCAATAGATTGTTAAATCGTTGGCAGTGACGGGGGATTTCGTTAAATTTGCACCCATTATGAGCAACTGGGTACAAAAGAGCTGGGCATGGTGCCGCCGATACTTTTCGGTGACATTTATTTTTGTTGTCGCATTTACGCTCTTGGTACTGTTTTTCAACGACAACTCCATAATCAAGTCAATGGAATATGACGAGCGTATCAAGGAGCTGAAACGCGAAATTAAGGCAAACCGTGACACGATGGAGTATTATCGCAAGCAAAATCACAATCTCGACACCGACCGTGAGACCATGGAGCGTATCGTAAGGGAACAATACCACATGCAACGCGAAAACGAGGATGTGTACATAATAGAATAACGCAACATCATGAGTCAAAAAAATAAAAAGATACTCTCCTGGATTATAACGGCAGGAATGATACTGATTGCAGCGGGTGTGCTGATGCCGTTGCTCGGCTACAGCATAGAGGTGTACCGCTGGATTTTCTCGGCAGGCGCGCTGATTACCCTCATAGGAAGGATCATGAACCGCTATGACGGCGACGTGCTTCGTGTGAAGCGTCTTTACCGCATCGAGGTATGGTCTTCGATATTTTTCTGTGTGGCGGCATTTTTCATGTTTTACCCTTACGGCGCAGGGCGCGACTGGTTTGCTTTCATCCTCGCGGGCGGACTCATACTCGTCTACACCTCGATAATGATTCCGCGCACTCTGGCAAAAGAGCATAAACAGTCTAAAAAATAGACCGATGCGGGTCGTTAATTCATACGGAATTAGTAATTTTGTCGCACAATGGGCTACAATCTTGTAATCGACCAGGGAAATTCGACAGCTAAAGTCGCTCTTTTTGAGGGTGACACGCTTGTCGATTATCAACGCCACGAGCATCTGCTGCCGGGTCATCTGGAAGAAATCGTCGGCGACCGCCACATTGATGCGGCAATATATTGCTCCGTCACACATCATGGAGAGGATATAGTGGTGTCGCTTCGCACGATTGCCGACAGGGTGTATGAACTGACATCAATGCTGCCGCTGCCGGTAAGCATAGGCTACACGACCCCGACCACTCTCGGGCGCGACCGCATAGCCGCTGTGGCAGGCGCGCAGGCGCTCTACCCGGGCAAGTCGGTACTTGTGGTCGATGCCGGCACAGCAATAACCTACGACAGGCTCACTGCCGACGGTGAATTTGCCGGCGGAAACATAGCCCCGGGACTGTGGATGCGCGCCGAGGCATTGCACTCCATGACAAGCCGGCTACCCTACGTAGACGTGGAGACCGGCGGAGATGTGCCTTTATGGGGCACCGACACAGTCAATGCCATCAAGGCAGGAGTAGTAAGGGGAGCTATCGGCGAAATCACATATTACAGGTCGCTGCTGCCCGACGATGCCATTGTGGTACTCACCGGAGGTGACGCGCCGCGACTCGCCCCATTGCTTGAATGTGAGGCGGAGGTTGAACCGATGCTTGTATGTAAAGGATTAAACAGTATACTGAAATATAATGAACATCACTAAAAAAATATCGGCTATAGCACTGCTGATTGTCAGCTGCCTGACAGCGACGGCACAGACACCCTACTCAATGTATGGCTACGGTATCCTTAACGATAACGCCACTTCGTCACAACGCGCCATGGGAGGTGTCGGCTATGCCATGCAGTCGGGAAGGCAAATCAATGTAATGAATCCCGCAAGTTACGCGGCTATCGACTCGCTCACATTCCTTTTTGACATGGGTCTCACAGCCTCGGCGATGTGGAGCAAGGAAAACGGCGCTTCAGGTAAAGATTTCGGAGGCGGACTGGATTACATCACCATGCAGTTTCCCATCACCCGCTATCTTGGCGCCAGCATCGGACTGTTGCCTTATTCATCGGTAGGATATTCATTCGGCTCCAAGATGGACAACGGCGCAGACTCCCGTAGCGGCTCCGGCGGACTTAACCAACTGTATGTCGGTATCGGCGGCCGTCCTTTCAAAGGATTCACGGTCGGAGCCAATATCGGTTATCTGTTCGGCACCACCATCAATGACATCTACGCAGTGCCGGAAGCCGCCAACACCGCCCTGTTTGAACGCGTAGTACAGGTCAGGGACTATCACCTGCAATTCGGTGTGCAATACTCACTTGATATCAACCGCGACAACAAGCTAACCGCCGGTGTGACATATTCACCGTCAAAATCATTGCTCGGACATGCGTGGCGCGTGAACTACTATAATATCGGCTCATCTGACGTACATGCCGACACGGTCGCCTATACGTCGCTTCGTGACAAATACACTCTTCCCGATACCTGGGGTTTCGGTCTTAATTACCAATGGCGCGAACGACTAATGGTTGAAGCCGACGTGACCTATCAGAATTGGAAAGATGTAAAATACGCCGAACTTGACCGTGAAAACGGAATGATGGAATTCAACAACCGCCTCCGCTTCGGTCTGGGCGCACAGTACACCCCCTACCACCGTGGAAATTACGCCCAGCGTATAAGCTACCGCATCGGTGGCTATTACAGCAACGACTATATCAAAATCGGGGCCAATGACGTGAAGGAATACGGCGTGTCGCTCGGATTCGGGCTGCCGGCTCCGGGTTCAAAGACCGTGGTTAATATCGGGCTAGAGTGGAAACACCGCCAGGGCACGCCCAATGCCCTGATTAAGGAGGATTACCTCAACATCACCCTCGGCATCAATGTCAACGAGCTTTGGTTCTTCCAGAGCAAGATACGCTAAACCGGCACAGGACTTACATGTCATTTCGCAGTCGCATAACACGGTCAGGAGGCATGAAGGCACTACCCGTCGTATGGGCATTGATGCTTGTCGCCGGAGCATGCTCCGATGAAAAGACCGATGTAGTACACCGCGCCACCGACGGCGACAGCGTACCTACGATGATGACGCGCGACGTAACCACGCTCATCTCCGACTCAGGAATCACGCGTTACCGCATCACCACCCCCCTCTGGCTCGTATTTGACGAGGCAAAAGAACCGGTGTGGAGATTCCCCGACGGGTTGTTCATGGAAAAATTTGACACTGATTACACCACCGATGCCACCATCGTATGTGACTCCGCCACATATTTTAAAAACAAATCGCTTTGGCGGCTTGACGGCAATGTCAACATCCTGAACACACGAGGCGAGAAATTTCTTACCCAACAACTCTTCTGGAGTCAGCGCGACCGCAATGTGTATTCCGACTCGTTCATACATATCGAGCGTAACGACCGTGTAATCGAAGGCTACGGATTCACATCCAACGAACGTATGACCACCTACACCATACACAAGCCGTCGGGCATATTCCCGGTATCAGACTTCAAAGGTAACGCCACGACCGACTCCACTACCGTGACCGGCGACTCTGCCACCGTGACACAACAACAAGATATAAAAGCCAACAAATCAGTCTGACAATATGGACCCCACTACCCAATGGCTCATCATAGCCCTTGTATCATTGATATTCTCCGCTCTCTTTTCCGGAGTTGAAATCGCATATATATCATCCAACCGCGTCAAGGTTGAGATAGATGTGAAACGCGGAGGTTTCATAGGGCACATCGTCAACCTGTATTACAAGCATCAGGACTTGTTTATATCCACCATCCTTGTGGGTAACAACATAATGCTTGTAATTTACGGCATGGGGGCGGCGGCACTTCTTGACCCGTGGCTGAAAAGCGTCTACGACAACGAAGTATTTATCCTGCTTATGCAGACCCTCATATCGACAGGAGTGATACTAATCACAGGCGAATTTTTCCCCAAGACCATTTTCCGTATCAATCCCAATTCATCGCTGCGCTATTTCGCCCTGCCGATATTCTTCTTCTGGGTGATACTCTATCCCATATCCAAGTTTACAAGCTGGCTTTCCAAGACTCTCATGAAGATGGTCGGCATCAAAAACGCTAACCATCCGCTCGGTCTTCTCACCATCGGAGAGCTCAACCAGTATATCGAGACATCCATTGACGAGACCGCCACACAGGCAAAGGTCGAGAACGAAGTAAAGATATTCCACAACGCCATTGATTTTTCATCGACTCACATACGCGACTGCATGACGCCACGCAACGAGATAGTATCGGTCAATATTGACGAGACATCGCGCGAGGAGCTGTCGCAACTGTTCACATCCTCCGGACGTTCCAAGATATTGGTTTATCGTGAGGATATTGACAATGTGCTCGGTTATATACATGTGAGTGAGCTGTTCAAGCCCGATTCCGACTGGAAAGAGGCGATAAAGCCTGTGCTTTTCGCGCCTGAAGCACTCCTTGCCAACAAAATGATGCGTAGACTGCTCGCCGAAAAGCGGTCGATGGCAGTAGTGGTTGATGAGTTTGGTGGCACTTCGGGGCTTGTATCGCTTGAAGACCTCGTGGAAGAGATATTCGGCGACATTCAGGATGAGCATGACAACCGCCGCCTTACCGCTCGTGAAATCGAGCCGGGCGTATATGAATTTTCCGGACGATACGAAATAAGTGATCTCCGCGACAATTTCAATCTGCCTCTTCCCGAATCAGATGAATACCAGACCCTCGCCGGCTTCATACTGAACAATCTGGGAGAAATTCCGGCACAAGGAGCGACATTTGAGTTTGAAGGGATGACCTTCACCATAGTCAAGAAATCAGCTACACGCCTTGAACTAATACGTGTCACTCTTCCCCATCCCGAGGAAGAAAAATAGCACCGGTTTTGTTTGACTAAATGCTTAAAAAATATCAAATCCGGCACTTTAACTTAAATTCTGCTTAAAAAACGGACATCGTAAATATGATTTTGACATCATTTTTACGATAATCCTTATGACAACAAACAAGTTAGCCGATTGTTCCCGCATTTTGATTATTTTAGATTTATTTCAGATGCGGGTCATTGCTATGTCGCTAATAAGCAGTAACTTTGCATTAGCTTGATGAAAGCCACATTACTTAGGAAAACACAGTCGAATAAAAACTTCTACAAATCACTCTTCATTCTACATCTACCTCTTCGGCTGCCGTTCCTAAGCGTTAGACGACAAGAAATATATATACTTGAATTTTGGTTATGAGGGAGTGTGCTTCTGTGAAGAAGTGCACTTTCGTTTTTTATATACCTAAATAACATTTGCACCCCGGTTTCCATGATGCGGAACCGGGGTGCAAATGTCAATATACAGATCAGATTTTTATTTCTTCTCCCCTGCCTGATATTCGGCGCGGGCAATGTATTTGTCTATATCTATACGATAAGTAGCGGCATACTGCGGATAATCGGTCTTCACAGCCTGAAGCACCTTAAGCTCTCCTGCATAATCTTTCTGCTCGCGGAGCACAGTCGCTTTCTTCATCATGAAAAGCGGTGTATAGAGAGCGTTATCGCCGGAAGCCTTGATTGCCTTGTCGTAGGAAGAAAGCGCGTCGTCATATTTTTTAAGATTGACATAGCAGTCACCTTCAAGCGACATGGCGGCAGCACCTACTACAGCCTCTTTGGCATCGAAATTCTTGAGATCGGAAAGAGCAGCCTCATAGTCGCCCTTCTTATAATTGAGAGTCGCAGCCATGAGGGCGGCGCGGCTGCCTGCCTCATAGCCATACTCGTCAGCTACCTGTTGGTACTGAGCGAGAGCAAGCGAGTCATTGCCTTGGGAAAGAGTGATATCAGCCTGTGAGATAGCCTCATTTGATGCCTTTACACCGGGCTGTCTTACAGCAAAGATATATATGAGCACAATGACTGCCACCACCGACAGGGCGATGATGATCCACATGAGATACTTCTGACCGAGGGTCACGTCATTTTTCAGTTTCTGATTGTCTTTAGCAAGCTCTTCGAGCTCGGTCGACTGATTGTTTTGGTCTTTGTCTGCCATTTTATGTCAAATTTTTCTTATATAACAAATTTAAAAGAATTATGGTAATTCCAATGTGCAAAATTAAGCCAATTTCCCCATACCTCAAAATTTCTATGCAAATAAAAAATTTTGTAAAGATGGAAAGATTCCAATAGGAAGTGCAACTGGCATTTCCTATTGGAATCTTTCCCGAGGTTGAAACTTGGTTTTTCAACCCCGCTCTCCGAGTTCTTCAAATTTATTGCCTAATTTTGCACTTGCAGGTAGAATCTGCGAAGCAATCTCTTTGATGAAATGTGGAACTTTGCTTTAAGACATAGAATAACAATACTCACAATTCTTATTCTGTTACTCATAAAAGTAATCTGGGTAACGTGTTCGTGTTGGGGCAACGGCTCTCTTGATGATGAAAAGGATGATTTGCTTCAGCGAAGGAATTATCTTGTTGATAAGATTATGATAGAACCGCTGCAACTACTTAATGAGATGCCAGGCGGTATCGGCTTGCAGTTTCAAGGTGAGTGGGCATTGTATTCTTGCTCTATGCTTGCAGAATCTTTAAGTAATATGGCTGAACTATATCCGGAAACTAAGGATGATGCTGTCGCTACCATTGACAGTCTTATTCAGATTGTCAAGTCACCGGAGCTTCGACTATATGATAAATTGCGCTGGGATGAAGACCCTCTCGAATCATTGGAGGGGGATAAAAGTCACGTTTCCTATCTCAGCCATCTTGCTTGGATGATTGGTAACTATCGGAGAATTGGAGGAGATAATAAATATAAACAGCTTCATGATTCAGTTTGTGAGGCGATGAATCGCCGCATCCATCAATCCCCACTTCTGAATATACCGACATATCCTGATGAACCTATTTATGTTCCGGATATGATGGTCGCCATAGTCGCTTTGTCAGATTACGCGAGGCTCAACGATTGCAAGTATTCTTCAACAGTAAAAGCCTGGATATGTCGATCAAAAACGGAATGGCTTGATAACAAAACCGGACTACTTGTATCCTTTCTTGATGACAATGGGATGAGGGATACTCCGGTAAAAGGCTCTTATGCAGCACTCAACTGTTATTATCTAACCAAGATCGATGCAGAATTTGCCAATGAACAATACGACAAATTAAAGATACATTTCAGGCAGTCCTTTCCGGCTACCGGTATCAGAGAATATCATGACCATTCGTGTTGGCTTGGTATGGATATAGATGCCGGTCCGATAATTCTGAATCTTAGCCCCAGTGGAACGGCTTTTGCCATAGGCGCGGCTACCTACTTCAATGATATAAAATTTCGCAATTCTCTTTTGAAAACAGCGGAAATTGCAGGGCATACAGTTAAATGGAACAATAAGCGGCATTACCTACTCGGCGACATCGCTTTGGTTGGAGAAGCAATTACACTGGCGATGCGTACCAATCACAGTACAAATAACATCAAATCTGACAGATAATGAACTGATTAATAGTCGTCATACTGCTAATTCTTGGAATTATTGTTGCTTTAGCCGTTTTCATCGTGATTTTTATTTTCGGATTGTACGCAGTTGCACTGGGCATAGGTTATAAGAATGAAACTGAGGCATCCGCGTGGGAGTATTGGGAAAGAAAGAAGAGTAAACGATGGGATGAACTTACAGAAGAGGAGCAAGAGAAAATGATTATTGCGAACCTTATTATTGCAAATGATGTGGGAGCAGTAGTAACGAAGGAACAACTTGCTAAAATGCTTGAAGAGCAATTACCTATTATTGAACCTCATAGAGGTTTAACTTATTCACATTCTTAAGTTCTCTGCTACTGCCATATTGAAATGTAATTTGTATATCTGATTAGTAAATTGGGAAAACTTTAATACTTTGTCAGATGGATAAATCAAGCAAGATTATTGGGTCGATGACTCGGCCATTTCTCTTTAGGGTGATGTGAAGGTGCGACCCGGTGGAACGACCTGTTGAGCCGACCTGAGCTACCGGTTGACCGGAAAGACTTTTGAACCGGTCCAGGTAGATTATACAGCCGCCACCTGCCCATGGCAGCGGTCACTTCATCAGTATTCCCACTATGTCGGCGGCATATTGACGCCCGATAGGGAGAGTTGTGCCATTGTTGAGATATACCTCCTGTTTGTTGAAACTCTTGACCTTCGAGCGCGATACGATAAAAGAGCGATGTATGCGTATGAAATCATCAGGCGAAAGCATAGCCGACAGATTTTTTAATATTATACGGGTGATGACACATGAACCCGATGCCCGGAATATTTTTGAATATCCTTCCATCGCCTCTACATAAAGTATATCGTCAAGCGGGATGTTGATGTTGCTATAATCCTGCTTCACTACTATGCACTGCCCCGAACTCTTTACCGGCTTTCTACCGAGACGGCGCAATGCTTTTCCGAATGCCGCCTGGAAACGGGCGTAGGAAAACGGCTTGTGGAGATAGTCGACCGCATCAAGGTCGTAACCGTCAATGGCATAATGCAGGTAGGCGGTCGTAAATATGAAGCACGTGTCTTCAGGCAGCTTTGCCGCTACCGACAGTCCATTGACCTCACCCATCTCTATGTCAAGAAACACAATGTCGGTCTTGTTACCGTTGATATATTCCATTCCTTCCACGGGGTCGGAAAAAGTTGTCAGTTCAATTCCGCCGAGCCGATGACAAAATTGTCTTATCACATCAAGTGCCAGCGGCTCGTCGTCAATAGCTACACATCTTATTATATCTGCCATCCTAATTCAAATCTATTTTAAGAGTCACTTTAAAAACCGAATCCTTTTCCGTGGTCAACAGCTGATGCTTCTGGGGGAAAAGCGCAGAAAGTCGGCTTCGGCAGTTTTCCAATCCCACGGGGACAGCCTGTCGGAACTCGTCGCGATGACGGAGCACCATATTTTCAGTCTCAAACCTCAGCAAGCCATCCTTCAACTCAAGATTAATATCTATGGTGCAGTCTCGACTTGTAGAAGTGCCGTATTTGAACGCATTTTCCACAAATGTAAGAAATATCATCGGCGGAATCAATCTCGTGTCATCATCAACCGAATAATTCCACTCTACCTTCGTATGGGTATCAAGCCGTATCAACTGCAGGTCGATATAGTTTTGTATGTAGGCAATCTCTTCCGACAGTGCCACATACTCATTGTCGATAGTCGTATAGGAATACTTGAGTATCTCGGTAAACTTTATAAACGCATCTTCCGCCTTCTTTGATGTGCCGATGACAAGACTGTATAGCGAATTAAGCGTATTAAAGAGGAAATGAGGGCTTATCTGCGCCTTAAACACGGCAAGTTGCGCCTTGTTACGCTGATTCTCCGCTATATTCTGCAGCAGTAGACGCTCATACAGTTCCTTCACAAACGACACCGTCAATGAATAGCATAGCACCACCGTAAACATAAACCACAGACTGATTGCCACATTATAGTTTCTCACCCTGGTCTGATATTCGCTCATGGATGGAATCACAAAATCGACTTCCGGCAACGGATAAAGGGTAAGCAGGTATGTAAGCACAAGAAATATCAGTGTGATTACTGCGATTTTATAGTATGAACGGGAAAGAATCAGTTTAGGCAGATGAAGGTATTTAGTAACGAAATAAGTGGCATACAGGTAAACGGTAGCCAAGGTGGCAAATAACGGGAAACTGCTCCACCAGTATCGCTCTGGGCCGAAAACGGCAAGCAGCGGCATAAATATTATGCAGAAAAACAGGTCAAATATAAGCCCGGTCCTATGTTCCAACGACTTCATGACGCAAATTTACTATATCTTTATAATATCGGCAAATTCAGTCACATACACTAATTGACACATTACCTCCGTTTATTTACATAAACGACCGGAATAAAAATCTATTCGCGAAATTTGCTTTACGATTAACCGATAAAAAGCTATGACAGCAAGACATATCATAACAGCAGCCCTCATATCATCACAGCTTGTGGCATGTAATGCGCCACAAGAAAAGGAACAGCAGTCATTGATGGAAGTGTCAAAACAGGAACTCGCGACCGCGCTTGCCGAACGCGACAGCCTTCTCGCCCTTGTCAAAGAAATATCGGAAGGAATGGAGCAGATAAAACAGCTGGAAAAAATCATGACCATAGCTGCATCAAATCCGCAGGAAAGTGCCGGTCAACGAAAGAAAATACTTGCCGACATGGCAAGCATACGCCACAAGATACAGCAACGCCGCCAGCAATTACTCGACCTGGAAGCAAAACTACAGAACTCCACTATCAATAACAAAGAGCTGACAGAGACTATCGACGCACTGAGAATGCAGATTGACTCACAGTTTGAAGAAATCGAGTCACTGCGCCGTCAGCTTTCATCTGCCAACGAATATATCGGGACATTGAGCACCACGGTTGATTCTCTCAGTTCTACCGTGACAACTGTCACCGGCGAGCGCGATGCCGCACAGGAAACATCGCTTCAGCTTGAAAACGAGCTGAATATATGTTATTATATCATAGGCACAAAAGGAGTGCTTAAAAATCACAACATTATCGAGTCGGGCTTCCTCCGCAAGACAAAGCTACTGAAAGGCAATTTTGACAAAAATGTATTTGTCACCGCAGATAAACGCACTCTCGACCTCCTGCCGCTCAACTCACGCAAACCGAGGATTCTCACCAACCATCCCGAACAATCCTACGAGCTTATTGATGAAAAAGGAGAAAAGACGCTTCACATACTCGACCCCGACCTCTTCTGGAGCCTCACCAACTACCTCGTAATCCAAACCGACTGACCTCTACGCACGGTGCGCATCCATGCAGCGTCATAAACATGTCGTGTTTCGGAGAAAATATTTTATACCCCTCTATGCACTATGGGTAAATGATGATATTTTTAATCCTATGTCATTGAGCGCGTACATAAATGTCGCTTCCTCCTCGGGAGTGAACGATGCAGGTTTACCATTTACGACCTGACATTTAAGACGCTGATAAAGCCATTGACGGGTCTTACCGAAATAATTGCGCGCTATATAGGCGATGTTTATCACCTCTGTCAAAGACCCCATGCGTTCATGCATCGTATAGGCATTAAAACTCTCCTCTACATTGTCGAGATGTTTGTCTGCCTCATTTAGCAGATATGCCAATGCCTCGTTCATCTCCTGAATCTTGCCCTCAGCTCGCGCCTGCGCTGTTATCTCTTCAAGAAATTTCATAGCCTCCGGATTACCTTCGGCATCCATCTGTTTCCATAGTGCTATACGCTCTTTCATATACTATTGCTTTAAAGAGGAGCATTCCCTCCATAGGTTTGTCACTTCTGTTTCCTTACTTCTTCTATCAACATTTCAAGTTGACGTTTCCGGTCAAGCATGTTGTCAAGGTGTCGCCTTATGTCACTCGTGGGCTCAACTCCTGATTGAAGCAGAAAAGAGATTTTTTCAAGCTCCATTTTTACCGCGAGCAGCTCGCCTGCCCAATACTGTAACATTGCGTTTTTATCCATTGTTTATGCTCTTCCGGTATAACAACACAAATATAATACACTTTTGTGAATTGTGCAATTCTTTCACATAATTTTCTTCTCAATATATTATATACTAAGCTCGGTCACCAACGGAATCGTCTTCCGGGAGCAATATTTTTATACATTTTGATTTTAAATGCAGAAAATCTGCGTTTAATGACATAGCCCAACCTCCGGCGGCAACATTTATTCACGTTTATTGTTAGATTTATGGTGTCTATTTACATTTAGTTTGAATTAAGTACGTTCATCACTAATTTTAGCCAAAATTTGACAATAAACTTAAATGAAGCAGTATCTACTTCTACCATTCATGTTGATTGCCGGGGTGCAAAACGCCTCTTCCGGCACTACCAATGAGATGACCGATACCATAACAGCGACACAGCAGACAGTCGTGATCGCAGGTACGGTAGTCGATGAAGCAGGGGAACCGGTAATCGGGGCAAACATATCCATTGGAAAAAATCCCGAAATTATCGCCGTCAGTGACACCAACGGTTTTTTCTCTCTGAAAAAAATTCACGGCGACGAAACCATAAAGGTCGCATTTTTAGGTTACGAACCCGAAACGGTGCGTCTCACCAAGGGCAAGCAGACTTATCGCATCGTCATGAAGACCGATGCATCGCAACTCGACGAAGTGGTAGTGGTGGGATATGCCACTCAGAAAAAAGCAGACCTGACCGGTGCGGTATCATCGATAAGCAGCCGCGCACTTTCCGATCGCCCGCTGACTAACGCGACAAACGCTCTCGCAGGACTCGCGTCCGGACTGACCGTCACAAATTCAGGCGGTAATACACCCGGATATGAATCGCAGAGCATATTAGTGAGAGGACAAGGCACATTGAATAATTCCGCGCCTCTTGTCGTGATTGACGGCATGACCGGGATAGCCCTCAGCGATATCAATCCGCAGGATATCGAAAGTATCTCTGTTCTGAAAGACGCCGCGTCATCGGCAATATACGGCTCACGCGCCGCAAATGGTGTAATACTTGTGACAACCAGACAAGGAGCGGAGCGCGCGCCACGCATCACCTACAGCGGCAACGTGTCATTTGAGACCGTAGCCAAGCGATTGAACCTCGTGACCGACTATGCCGACTTCATGGAAATCCAAAATGCCGGACTCATCGCCAACGGACAAGCGCCGAGATTTTCTCAAGGCAAAATTGACGAATGGCGCAACGATGCAGGACGCAATCCGACAGTGTATCCCAACACCGACTGGCAGGATCATATCTACCGCAATCCGTCAGTGGTACAAAACCACAATCTCTCCGTGACAGGAGGCTCGAAAAGAGTGAGATACAATCTCACATTCGGATATATCAACAACCCGGGAATGATATATTACACTGATTACGAGCGTTATCAGCTCCGTTCAAACCTGGATGTCAACATAAAGCCATGGCTAAGTGTGGGTGCCAACATATTCGGATATATCGATAAAAACAACCCATCATCGGAAAACGCGGCAGCGGGAGGTGACGTGATTTTCGGGTCAGGCGCGTTCAATACCGTGCCTGGCATGACCCTTTATGATCCCGCGACAGGACTTTACGGCGGCATTCAGAATCCGGAGGAGGAAAATGTCAGCAATTTCAACCCCTACCGTCGCCAGTGGTTCTACAAGCCGGAATATCCCACAAAGACAAAACGCTCGGTAGTAAAACTCAACGCGCGCCTTACCCCGGTGAAAGGATTGGCGATACAAGGCTCGTTTGCCTACAACTACTGGGAACGCAACATCGAGCATCATCTCACCGACCGTAACCTGTACCGGTTCACACTCGACGGTCCGGTACTGATACGCGAAGGCACAGTACGCACATATATCAGACGGTACAATTACAAAAAACACCTACCGTTCATCGGAAATAACCGCGAAATATGATTTTGACATCAGCCGCCTCCGTACTTCCGTATTTGCGGGCATGAGCCAGGAATACAACAAGTATGACACCGACTACTATATAAAATACGACCTTGTCGACCCTTCGTTGGGCGCTATAAATGCAGGCATGACCAACGGCAGCATAACCGGCAACTACAACGAATGGGCGATGCGGTCATATTTCGGGCGTATCAATCTCAACTGGGACGACCGCTATCTCATCGAGGCAAATCTGCGCGCCGACGGCTCATCTAAATTCGCACCCGGAAAACGATGGGGATATTTCCCATCCGTGTCGGCGGCGTGGCGAATATCGCAGGAAAAATTCATGGCGGCAAGCTCTTCATGGCTCAATCAGCTTAAGTTGCGCGCTTCCTATGGCTCCCTTGGCAATAATGCCACCACAAGCTACTATATGTATCAGAGTCTTTTCGCAACAGCCAACTATATCCTGAACGGAAATATTGCAGGCGGACTTGCACAGACTGTACTGGCTAATCCCGAGCTTACATGGGAAAAGACCTACATGACCAACATCGGACTCGACTTCGCCATGTTTAACAGCCGCTTCAGCGGGACAATCGATATCTACAATAAGAATACCAAAGGTATACTCATATCCCTGCCGGCACCTCTTGAACACGGCACAAGCACCGTGCCAAACCAGAACGCGGGAGAAGTCAACAACAAGGGCTTTGAGTTTGACCTCCGCTGGAACGACCGTATCGGTAAAGTAAGCTATAATGTCGGGGTAAATATGGGATTTGTCACCAACAAGGTGACGCGGTTCCAGGGCGACGTATCATCAATCAACGGCGTCTACAAGACACAGGAAGGCAAACCCATCAATCAGCTCTATGTAATCACTGTCGACCGTATAGTGCGCGACCAGTCAGACCTTGATTACGTGCAGTCGCTTGTCGACAGGAATCCCGACTATTTCGCTACCTATCAGCGTCCCGAACTGGGCGACTTCCTCTACCGTGATGCAAACGGCGACGGCAAGCTCGACACCAACGACCGGGTGGAGATAGGTCACGGAAATGTGCCGCGCATAACTTACGGGGCAAATCTCGGAGCAAGCTGGAATAACTTCGATTTCAGTGTGCTGTTTCAAGGAGTAGCCGATTATAAGGTATATTACAACAATCAGGCGTTCCGCTTCGTTACCGTCATGGGACAATCGCTGATAAAAGATATCACCGACAACTCATGGACTCCGGAAAATCCCTATAACTCGAAATACCCCCTACTGCGCAACAACGCCAACGGCAAAAACAATATCGCAAGTGATGCTTTTGTCCACAACGCCGCTTATTTCAGGTGCAAGAACATACAGCTCGGCTACACGATTCCACGCGATGTAACGAGGAAATTTTTTGTCGAGAACCTGAAAGTTTACGCAAGTATCGACAATCTTTTCACAATAACCGATTTTCCGGGACTCGACCCGGAGGTAGGCGCCAACGTAGGGTATCCTTCCGTTCGCCAGTACTCGATAGGATTGAACATCTCTTTTTAAACGACAACAGACATGAAACTTAACCGTATAGCGGCACTATTTGCCATCGCCACAGCCATAGGAGGCTGTGAAAGCCTTGACTACATCCCCGGCGACCAGATGTCGGGACAGACCTTCTGGCAGACCGAGGATCATGCCCGGCAAGCGGCGGTAGGAATGTATGCCGCCATGAAAGAGCCTTGGTGCTTCGGACTGGAATTTACATTTGACATGTGCAGCGACCTTGCCGACGGGACATCGCCGTGGGCTGACATCTCACGCGGCACCTCGTTTGCATCAAACAGCGGTGGGGTGCAAAACCACTGGCAGTATCTGTATGAACTCGTACACCGCTCCAATACAGTGATACGTAACGTGGAAAACATGCCGATAAGCCGCGAGACAATCGACCGCGTCACCGGAGAGGCAAAATTTCTTCGCGCGATGGCATATTTCCGTATGCTTAACTGCTGGGGAGGCGTACCGTATTACGACGAGACCTGCGATATAAACCGGGAGTTTTCCAACCTGAAATCACCGCGAAGCTCCGCCGAAGAGATACGCGGTCACATCATTGATGACCTCACCGAGGCAATCGAGAAACTCCCCGTCAGTTGGGAAGCCGCCGATCTCGGACGTGCGACCAAAGGAGCGGCATACGCACTACGTGGAAAAGTATATCTGTTCAACCGTCAATGGGACAAGGCTATCGCCGACTTCGAGGAAATTGTCTACAACAAGAGCCACAATTACGGTTATTCGCTCCATCCCGACTATAACAGTCTGTTCCGCCTCTACAACGGCAGTCACAGTCCGGAAATGATATTTTCCATACAGTCAATCGACGGCAACACGGCAGGCTACGCTCTCGACATAGTGTCGTATTTCGGCAATAAATCGACTATGCGTCTTATTGCGGGCAACCGCATAGTCCCTTCAGTCACACTTGTCGACATGTATGAAAATCTTGACGGCTCGCCATTTAACTGGGATGACATGTTTCCGGGATTCAATGACGGTGGAGCCGAGACAAGGAAAAAATATCTCTGTGTGGCAATCGATCAAGGGAGCACTACCGTGACAAGCACCCTCGACTGCGACACGACAAAGGTCATGGATGCCTACCGGCTGCGCGACCCGCGTCTATGCCTGAATGTAATCACCCCTTATTCCCACTATCTCGGCACTGATGCCGGTTCATCGCCGATGGACAAGCAGTTTGTGCTTGCCGACCCGACAAAAGGAGGCGCACCTATGGAGGCAATGGCATTCATCAGGAATTCCGAGGGATGGAACTCCTACTTCTGGCGAAAATGGATTCCTACAGGCAATCTCGACGGATACTGGGGCGAGTACAACCGCACCCCTTACGAGTTTCCGCTAATCCGTCTCGGCGATGTGATATTGATGCTTGCCGAGGCATACAACGAAGCAGGCGAGACCGACAAAGCAGTCACCGAGTTAAACAAGATACGTGCCCGCGCAGGGATGCCGGAACTTAACAGCGGCGCGGCGTGGCTTGCTGTAACCGGCAAGGAGGAGATGGCTGAACGCATACGCCGCGAACGTGCGTTTGAGCTTGCGGGCGAGGGACAACGCTATTGGGATCTTCGGCGCTGGGGACTCCTGGAGGCTTCTGTCAAAAATGCCACCGACATCTTCGGCGACCTCATGTACACACGCTCCTATCAGCCGCGACATGAGATGTGGCCGATTCCGCTCGTAGAGATGGAACGAAACACCAATCTGAAACAAAACGAAGGATGGTAACATCCCTCTCGCTGACATAAGAACGCCCGGAAATACCGCTCATTCAATCGAGAGTATTTCCGGGTGTTCGGTCTTTATACTGCGCGGCAGTTTCCTTGTTACTTCCGCATAACTATGACGTATCAGCGACTTTATGAATTCATCGCCAAGCGCGCCGTCAAGACGAAGCTGATTCCAGTATTTCTTATTCCAGTGCCACGCGGGCTCTATTTCAGGGTGTTCCTCGCGCAATTCAACGGCATAACCGGCATCACACTTCACGGTGAGATAATCGGCACCTGTCAGCATACAGCAGGCAAATATCTTGCCGCACACTCTCAGAAGCAGGCAGTCTTCACCAAAAGCCATGTCCTCGCTCGTCATCGGAAGCGACAGGCAATATTCACGGATTGATTCAATATTCATTCCGCAAATATAAGCATTTCGCCGCTATCTGCTGCATCAATCTGTCATGGATTCCTCGTAGCGGGCATCAAGCCTGACCATACGGCGGATAGTGCGGCGTATGGTCTTCCATTTTGGAAATATAGCCCACGGGCGAAGCGGGGCATAGCTTACCAGAATCACAAGTAACGCCACGAGCGCCATCATCAGCAGCCATCCGTAAATCTCTTTCATCGACACCACGAGTGCCTGCAACTGTACCATCCCGTAAAGTTCACCCACAGGGACACGTATAGCATCAGGATTTGAGGCGGTCATCACCGACCCTATGAGCGAGGCGTTTTTTGCCATCACGTGACGCAGAAATTCACCCACTACGGCAGGACCGAAGGTCGCGCTCATCACCGCACCTGTGAAACCATTTATGGTAAGTGCCTGTGGAAACACCTGAAACGGCAGTCCGCTCTGCACTATCGAGGTCAGGAATATTATGGAGATTATCACGGCTGCCGCCCCGCGGAAAAACAGCGGCATAAACAGCATATCCTTTTCCACCCCGTAGTCCAGAAAGAAATAAAAATAGGCAAGATACACTATCGCAAGCGCGAAGCCTATAGCGGTCATGGTCTTGTAACGCCATTTCCGCAACGCAAACGTGAAATAGGTAAATCCGCAACCGGTGACAATACCGGCAAACACATACCAGTTCAGGTCGATGAGATTGGTCTCGTCAAAGCCGAGCACCTGCGCCGCATAGGTGTGTTCAAATACATGCTCGGTCGCCAAAAGAGTGAAAAACACCGTATAGATGACCGTGGCGCGCACTACATTACGGTTTTTCATCGCCATAAATGATATGTAAGGATGATGCAGGAAGGAGGCGCGATACAGGTTTATGCCAAGCGTGATGACAGTGACAAATGCCGCGACACGGATTTCAACCGAGTCCCACCAGTCATAGAAATTACCATATACGCAGATAAATGTAAAACCGGTCATGAATACCGCCCACAGCCCCGCGCCAATCCAGTCGATGCCGAGCAGCGGTATAAACATAGGCACCCCCACAGGCTTTACAAGTATCAGCACAAGAATCATCATCAACGCCAGCAATCCCGACATAATCCACTGCATATATTCCCATTGCGAGAAAAACGCGGTGTATATCGTGGCGATGCCGCTCAGCTGAATCACACTGTCGACCACGATATAGACATAGCAGAAAAATATAGCCATGTCGCGTACAGGTGTCAGCCAGAGCTGTATGGTGGAGTTACAGGCAAAAGTAGCCTGCATCCTGAACCATCCCGCCACGAAACAGGTGATTACAAGCACCGGCACCGAATCGGTCGAGGCGCAGATGAAATTGGCGGCAATCAGCACGATACACGCCGCAAGCAGTTGTGTGCGGTTGGAAAACCGGAACTTGATGCGGAACATCACCGCGAAGTTTATCGCCATGCCTATCAGCGAGGCATATCCCGCCATAAGTATATCTTCCTGCATGAGCGCGGTCGTGCCTACCATGTCGGATGCCGCTGCAAGATATACACCGCCCGAAAACTGGATAATCAGCACAAAGAATATGAAAATCCACGGTTTCAGCCTACGGGGAACGAAATCGGGCACATCAGGGATATCAAACGGTCCCTGTGGCAAATGAGCGTCAGCCATATCAGTATTCTACCTCACACTCCACATTCATGCCGGCGCGCAGACGCTCCATGTCGGCGGCATTGTTTGACTCAGAAAACACAATCCTCACCGGTATACGCTGACGCACCTTCACGAAATTTCCCGCTGAATTGTCTTGCGGCAATATCGACAGTGACGCGCCTGTAGCCTTTGATATCGACTGCACTGTACCGCTGAAAGTCACGTCGGGGATAGCGTCCACTTTTATCCTGACCGCGCTTCCCTGCTCTATATGCCGTAGCTGCGTCTCCTTGTAGTTGGCGGTGACCCACACATCGGAAGAGTCAACCACGTCGAGCAGGGTCTGTCCCGGCTGTACAAGCTGTCCTTCCTGTATCTCCTTGCGCGAAGCGTATCCGTCACATGGAGCCGTGATGACGCAATACGACAGATTTAGCTCAGCCGTCTCAAGCAACGCCTTGGCAAGTTCTATCCCCGCATCGTTCTGTGCTATGCGCTGGCGCGTCTCCGCCATCACCGATGATGATGCGGAACGCTGACGCGCAAGCATCTCGTAACGAGCCTTCTTCGCCTCATAGTCGGTCTTTGCCGCGTCATACTGTCGCTTCGTCACGGCATCCTGCTCCAACAGCTTTGTGTATCGTCCAAGGTCGGTCGCCGCCAACTCCATCACCACCTTTGCCTCGGCGATGGAAGCCTCTGTAACCGCGACATTCGCAGAGGCTACCCCAACACTGCGGTCGGCGACATCCCTGCCGGCAAGCGCATTCTGATAATCGGCTCTCGCCCGCGCCACATTAAGGCGCATGTCGGCGTCATCGATAATCACGAGAGTATCGCCTTTCTTAACAGGCTGATACTCGTTGAAACGTATCTCCTTGATATAGCCCTGCACACGGCTGTTGATCGGCACAATCTGCTGCTGCACCTGGGCATTGTCGGTAAACTCGACATCGCCGAAATGCACAAATTTTCCGCCGACCCACACGGCTGCGGCTACAATGACCACGAGAGTCACGATATATGAGATGATTTTTTTACTGCGGTGATTCATATCTTTCCTGTTGTGAATAGAAGTTTATAATAATAGTAGATGATATTGATGCGGGCGTTGACAAGGCGCTGCTCGGCATCAAGCTTGGAGTTGGCGGCATCGAGCATGTCGGTGATAAGCGCCATGTCGGCTGAGTAGCGGGTGGAGGTGGTGGCATAATTCTGTTCGGCAAGCTCCACACTCTTCTCCTGAGTCTTCAGTTCCTGATATGCCTCAAGATAGCGCACATAGTCGGCATTCACCCCCAGGCGCACATTCTCAGCCGCAGCATCGAGGCTCTCGATAGCCTTGCGGGTGGCGACACGGCTCTTGGCAAGCGACTTATTAGTCTTGTATAGCGACGAGATATTGTAGCTTACCCCCACGCCCACATACCAGTAGCTGAGATTGCGGTCGATAGGAGGTACCTCCACAAGTATCGGACCGTCAACCGACCATCCAGCCTGCAATCCTACTTTCGGCAGCCTGTCGCTCTTAACGATTGATTCGGCGTTACGGCTTATGTCGACACCGGTGCGGGCGAGTTTCAGCGACGGCGCGTTAAGCGAGGCTTCGAGCTGCCACCAATCTTCGCCCGCTACAGGGAGTGAACGGTCGAGAATAGCCGTATCGGGCACCACCTCTATCGAGTCGGGCAATCCGGCTGTCACCGACAGGTTCCGGTTAAGTATCGCAAGGGTATTGTTGATTTTTACAAGTTGCAATTCAAGGTTTGCGACAAGCAGCTCATAGCGGGTGATGTCATTTTTAAGAGCCACACCCTGCTCATGGCGCGCCCTCATCTCGTCAAGCACCATCCTTGCCTGCGCGATATTGTTTTCAGTGACTGTCAAGAGATTGGTGTACTTGTAAATGTCGAGATAATATCCTGCAAGGGTGAAGCGTATATTGTCGCGTTGCAGCTCCGTGGCGTAGCGCGCCGCCGTCAGCTTCAGCCCGGCAAGCTTTATGCCCTCGGTGATGGCACCTCCGGTATAGACCGGTTGCGTGACATTGAGTGAAAACCCTGTGCCGAGGTGCGGTATCGGGGCTTTCTGATAGTCGGAAAAATCTCTTTTGGTGGTAAATCCGTCGCCTATATAACTTAGCGACAGGTCGGCGGTGATGTCGGGGAGCATCGCGCTCCGCGCAACGGATATTTCACGCTGCGCCTCCTCTTCGCCACTGAATGAAGGGCGTAGCTGCACACTTGCCGTCTCGACGATCTCAAAAAGCTCTTCCATCGTCATGACACGCCGCGACTGTGCGGCAGCACACACCCCCTCGCTCAACAAGGCAGCTGCAAGCAACCCTGTGAGCAATCGGTGATTGTTCATAAGTGATTAATTTGGAAATAAAAAAACAATGAATTCTAACGCCGGTCAATATATTATGCGACCGGACAAACTCCTAAATTACTGTTGATTACAGTGCGGAGCCGTACTCTTCCAATTTTCCAGATACCCCCAGTTATTCACAACCGGCGATGAATAGATTTCAAGTGATAATTTACAAGTCATTCATATCGCGACTCTTTATAAATCGCACTGCAAAGTTACAATTTTCCTCACTCCCCCGCAAAAAAATCGGAGGGCACATCATCAACGATGCGCCCTCACTTACAAATCGACAATCTAAATTAACCTTCAATTCCCTTACCATATACGGGCAAGAGTCCTCACCTTCGCCTCAACGTGTGAGTCACTTGTCAAAATATCATATATGCTTGTCGGGAACACTATATTGGTCTGTGCCATAGAACCGTTTTCTGTAAAGATTTCCACCGATGAACGGTCAACAAATATATCAAGTGTCACCTTATCTCCATCGGTATTGAGTGGTGATGATATCGCCGGAATGGAAAATGCCTGATTGAAATCTGTGGCTCCGGTGGAGGCATTACGCTTTACAAGCAGTTTGCGGCTCGCGGCATTGATGGCAATCTCAATCTTTTCACCGGCATTATTTCCGAGAGTGAATGATGAATTGGTCACCACGGGCAATTTCAGTTTAAGCTGATAAGCATCGCCGACAGGAAGTTTTCCGGAAGCGACATCACTCCATTCTCCCGCTATACCTTCAATTTCCGGCACAACAGTGTTGGCAAGCAGCACACCGCCGTCATGCTCGATGAGTTTAAGTTCACGCGGCAAGGTGAATGCGCTGCGCCACGGGTCGGCGGGTACATTGCCACAGTAGTTCCAGTTGTTCATCCAGCCGAGCAACACACACCGCTCACCGAGATTACTCCAGGTCACACCGGCATAATTGTCTGCACCGTAATCAAGCCACAATGGATAATCAAGATTGTCGGCGGTGAAATTTGTTCCGTCAAAGTTGCCGATAAAATACATCGTGCCTGAGCCTCCGGCAGGTCCGCCCGGATTGACGCTTACGAGAAGTACCCACTTGTCCTGACCGTTGACTTTCATGCGTATCAGGTCGGGACATTCCCATTGACCCTTGTTGCAACGGTCAACCGGGATATTGAATGTACTGAGTTTCGTCCAGTGTTTCAGGTCGGTCGAGCCTTGGAATTCGATACCGCATCCCCATCCGAGGGCAAGTGACATAATCCATTGACGACTCTCCTCATGCCAGAACACTTTCGGGTCACGAAAATCACTGTTTTCATTTACAATTACAGGATTGTTAGCATACTTTGTGAAGGTCTTTCCGCCATCGGTACTGTATGCGATGCTTTGCTGCTGCCATTGGTCGGCTGAAGTATATATCGCCACAATCGCATTGGCTCCGAAACCTGCGGTATTATCCTTGTCTACGACAGCCGAGCCGGAAAATATCATGCCGAGTTCATCGGGAGTGAGAGCCACCGGCTGTTCCTGCCAATGGATAAGGTCGGTCGATGTGGCATGTCCCCAGCTAAGGTTTCCCCAGTCGTTGCCCGACGGGTTATACTGGTAAAACGCATGGTATGTACCGTCGAGATAGACAAGCCCGTTAGGGTCGTTGACCCAGTTACGTGCCGGAGTATAATGAATCTGCGGTCTATACTGTTCGTTGTACGATGCAACGACCGGACCGTCATTATCGCCTGGTGTTTCAGGTGATTCAGTGACGGGCATCGGAGGTTGGTCGTCAAATGGCGATGTATCGCGACATGACACTGAGAGCATCATCGCCGGCACAGTGACGGCGGCAATAAATATATTACGTTTTATAATAGATTTCATTTTATAGCGGTTTTATCGTGTTTTGAGATATTCGAGAGAGTTTTTGGCAAGAGTCAGCACATTTGCCTGATATATATTGTTAGATGGATAGGCACTGATATCAGCACTTCCGTCAGCATTACGGAGCGAGAACTCACATCCGCCGTTACCAATACAGAGTACCGTTCCGGCAAATTCGGTATTACCCTGTTGCGCTTCCCATACGTTAAGCTGTGACACCCAGTCAATCTGAGAATCCCAGACACCGAGAGGATAGATACCGTATTCCTCGGTAATCTTATTATAACAAGCCTCTTCCTGATTACCGATTCCGGTAAGTACCGAAGGAATGTTAAAGAACAGGCAGTTATGGTCTTCTGTCCAACCCGGTCCCTTGAACGCGATGAGTTTCACACGGTCGTTTTCTGTCGTCTCCAGTCCCTTGTAGATGGGATGGGTGGAAAAATCTTTCTTGAAACGGCTTCCCGGATGCAGGCTGACAGCCATGCGCCATGTGTCACCGTTCCATCCGCCTGTACCGGCGTTGATGCTACGGTCATTGGTACGCAACATATCGGTGTCGAGTCGACCGAGAGCGGCGATGTAAGGAGTAGCATGACTCCAGAGTAACAGATTACCACCATTCTTATACCATTCCCTTACAGCCGGAGTAGCATCGAGCACAATCGACGGGAAATCCCACACGGCGTTTTCATCCACCCCTTCAAGGTCGCGCAACCAGAACAGTACGCGGTAAGCATCGAGATCAGCCGCAGCATGTATGTCGCCGAAATAGACAAATGATGCTGAAGGATATTCGCCCTGCAACCACAGCCATGCTGAAGCCTCGTCATCATCACCGTTACGCAATAAGTCGTCGGGGGTCGGATATATGCTGAGGAAGCCGATTGCCGTCTTTCCGATACGTAGAGTCGCGGTGGCGGGAAGCGATTTCCCTTCGGCATTTTCAGCAGTAAGGGTGACATTCCATTCCTCGCCATAGTTAACGTCGGAAATCAGATAACTCTCTTCCCCGTCGGTAAACACTCGGTCAATCGTGCGCGAGCCGTTGGTTGCGGAAAATATCACTGATACCGCATCGGCTGAAGGAGTCCACTCCACTTTTGCATCATAGCCTCCTTCCTTGTCGAGCTGTGACATCATGATTCCAGTCACCTGCGACGCGCCGAGACGTATATAATGCTTGACCACACCGGTCGAGAGATTTTTACCGTCAGTAAGCTTGAACACGTAGGTATATTCCACGTTAGTGTCAATATTACGATGCACGTATCTGCCGTCACTCACGATTTCCGATGCATTAAGAGTGCCCCCGATGTACACTGACACTTGCATGTCCATGCCGGAAACGGGGTTCCATGTCCACACATAGTCATTGCCTGTGAGCGCACCGGTGATGTCGCTCTCGCTTGCCGGGGCGAGCACAGCCTCGCTCACCTCGATATCTTTGTCCTGACATGCCGTAAACCCGAAAGCAAGCAGTGCCGATAAGAATATGGTCTTGTATAATTTCATGATTTAATCGTTTTAAATGGTTTGGAGAGTGGATTAGTTGTAGCCCTTGTTCTGTACGTAAAGACCGGGCACGTAATAAAGCTGGTTGTAGGGCACGGGGTAAAACTCGTTTTTACCTGCCGTATAATGGGCGTCCTGATAATACTGACCGTAGGACTGACCGTCGTAAGTAGAGTTTTTCTCCGAGTCAAAATAGGCGTTTAGCGTTGTCGAGGCGACACCCCAGCGGCGCAAGTCGAAATATCTGCCGTTTTCCATCGCCATCTCCAGGCGGCGTTCCCATTGCAGGCAGCGGCGAGCCGACTCCTTGGTTGTGAAATAGGTGGTAGGGTAAGGGGAAATCTGGCAGAATTCGCTCGCATAGCCGATATGCTTGCTTATCGAATTGGCGGCACGGTCACGGATGTCGTTGATGATGGTGCGAGCCTCGCCCATGCGGTCAAGCTCGATAAGTGCCTCGGCGCGCATAAGCATCACGTCGGAGTAGCGCAACACGTAGTCATTCATCGCAAAAGCCTGCCATGACCCGTTGAAGGTCTCGCCCTTTGAACGCTGCGGCACTTCCTTCAGTGAGGTGTAGTAACCGTAAGTGTTGGGCGTACGGGAGTTTTCCTTGGTCATTGTGTACTCTTCCTCATATTTGTAGGGGAAACTCGGCATACCTACCGTGTGAAACAAGCGCGGATCCCATTTCTGAGATGTGGCGACACCCTTCACCGGGTAATCGATGGAATTGTTGTAGTCGTCAAACATGGGCAGACCGTCGCGTGTCTTGAATGCGTTGACAAGATTCTGGGAAGGCTTGTGGAAATCCCATCCGCATGACCACATGCCCCAGCAGCCGTTAAGCATATTGGACCAGTTGGCACGTCCGAACTTGGTATTGTCTTCGGCATAGTCGGAAGTCTGCACTGCAAAAATCGACTCCTTGCTGTTTTTACATTCAGGAAGGAATATGTCACCGAAATCCTCCAGATAGCCGTATTGTGAGCTGACAACATCGTCGGTATAGTCCACCACTTTCTGCATATAGTCGCGATTGATGAAGTTGACGCCGTTGGATGCCTCGTAACCGTCGCCCCATGCAAGAGTAAGATAGCACTTGGCGAGATATGCCGCTGCGGCAATCTTGTTTGCTCTTCCTCCACCGTCGGTTACTTCCTCGGGAAGCGCATTGTAAGCGGCTTCAAATTCGCCGATGACTTTCTTGAACAGCTCCTCGTAAGTAAATTCATCGTTACGCACCTGCTCGTGAGTGTTGTTGGCAAACACCACCTCGTCAATCCAGGGAATCTGACGGAACATGGTCAGCAGTTTGAAATAATTGTGACCGCGGAGGAAATGCACCTCGCCCACACGCTGTGCGGCGGTCTTCTCGCCGAGTTTCTCTACACCGTGCTGTTCAAGGGCTATAAGCGCGCGGTTGCAACGCGAGATATTGCAATAGAGGCGATACCACAGTTCGTCAAGTTCACCGGGGGTCGATGTAAGGGTCGACCATATCTCCATCGGATGATAACCAGTGTCGGTCGTGCCCGAGCCGCCCTTGAGGCAGTCGTCGGAAGCCACATCACCGTAGGGCCATAGATTGAACGGATAGGTGTACCAGCAGTCGCCGAGCGACGCGTAAGCGGCAGTCACCATGCCTTCCGGCTCGCTGTAGGCAAGTTCGCCGTTAATGACGCCGGTAGGCGGCACGTCGATAAAATCATCACAGGCAGCGGTTGAGAGAGCTATTGCGGCTGCTAACAATATATTATTGAGTTTCATTGTAATATACGTGTTGTTGATTGTTGATATCAGATTAGAATCCAAGCTGTAGACCGAATGAGAGAGATGTCGGTATAGGATAAGCCCAGTTGGCGTTTTCAGGGTCGTTGCAAGTGAGGCTGCTGCTCTTGATGGTGAGGAGGTTCTGTCCCGACACATATACGCGGGCATTGCTCATGCGGAGTTTGGCGAGTATCTTGTCGGGCAGCGAGTAACCGATTTGAAGGGTGCGGAGCTTCGCGTATGATCCGTTTTCAACAAAGTAGGTAGATGCGCGGCCTTCGTCACCGGTATTGTTGGTGGTGAGCGCCGGGATGGTGGAACCGGTATTTACCGGCGACCATGCGCCGAGGAGTCTGTTACCCTTGTTGCTTCCTGCATCGGTGATGCTCCAGAAGTCGGTCTGGAATTTCTGATTGTTGTAGACATCCTGTCCGAGAACACCCTGCCAGAACATCGTGAAATCGAAATTCTTGTAGCTGAGTTCCACATTAAGACCAAACGAGAGGTCGGGCACGGGATTGAATATCCATGTCTGGTCATCGGCGTTTATCACCCCGTTACCGTCAAGGTCGGCATATTTCAATCCGCCAACACGTGCATTTTCCTGACCTGAGGCAAGCACCTCGTCGCGGTTCTGGTAGAGACCGTCGACCACATATCCTACAATAGAGCCGTAAGGTTTACGCGCTTGCACGAGATTTTCCTTCGTGGTGTGTACGTATGATCCGGTAGTGGTTTCGGGAAGGTAGGTGACATGATTGCGGAAAAAGTCGAAATTCAAGGTGGCATTGTAACCGAACCCGTTGGAGAGACGGTCACGCCAGCCTATCATGAACTCCATACCCCAGTTGCGGAGCGACGGACCGTTGAGCCATGATGCGCCACCCTCACCCATAGCGCCGAGGTAGGCGGGAGAGATGAGCATGTCTTCTACATCCTTGATATAAGCGTCGACCGTACCGAAAAGACGGTTATTGAACATTCCGAAGTCAATACCGGCGTTATACTGTATTGTGGTCTCCCACTTCAGGTTGTCGTTGGCGGTCTGTGTGCAGATGTAGCCCGAGGGGAATATTCCTGACTGCTGAAGCATGAGGTCGTAGGCGGTGGAAGTGATGCGGTCGTTGCCGTAATCGGCGACATAGATGGCATAACGTGCGGTATTGGAGATTGCCTGATTTCCGGTCTTACCCCATGAGGCACGTATCTTGAGGTCGTCGAGCCAATGCTTCTGAAGATTCTGCGAGATTCGGTAACCGATGGTTGCAGCAGGGAATGTACCGTAACGGTTGTTTTTACCGAAGCGTGACGAACCGTCGCGGCGTATGGTGAAGGAAGCGAGGATAAGGTCGCGCCAGTTATAATCGACCTTGCCGAAGAACGACACTAATGAGTAAGCCGACTTGTTACCTGTCGATTTCTCGACTCCGGTAGAAGCGTCGGGCCACATGTAGTCGGGAGTCTCAAGGTCATAATCTTCGTTGTAACCGGAGAAATCAACGCGATTTTGCTTAAATAGCTCCACACCGGCGAGCAATTGGAAATTATGCTGGTTGGCAAGGGAGAAATTGTAGTTTATGGTGTTTGACCAGGTCCACTTGGAGTCATTTGCCTGAGAAAGCGTGGTGGAGTTGGTGTCATTGTTCACGATGTCGCTGTGGAAAGTATAATTGTAGGAATGAATGAAAGCAGCATCATAGTCAAGACCGAAATTGGAGCGGAACACAAAACCTTTGAAAGGCTTGATGTCAATGAAAGCGTTTCCGAAAAGTCGCCATACGTTCAGGCGGTTGTCGCGGTTGAAATAAAGCTCACGCAACGGATTCTGACGGTCACTCATGCCGCCTACGGGACCCGCGAAAGTGACACCGTCGATTTCATATACCGGCACTGTCGGAGCCATCTTGAGCGCATTTTCAAGCGGCTGGCAGTCCACCTGTGTGGTATGTGTAAGAGTGAAATTCTCGCCTACGGTAACGACCTTGCTGATATTGAACGATGTATTGACGCGAGCCGAGATATTCTCAAAATCGGTATGCTTGAGGATACCGGTATTTTTCTTATAGCCAAGGGAGAAGAGCATCGAGCCACGGTCGGAAGTCGATGATACGGAAGCATCATAATTCTGCGCAAAACCGGTGCGGGAAATCGCGCCGAGCCAGTCGGTATTGGAATACTTCATTGTACGCTTCGAGTTGATGTAACCGTCGTAAAGACCGTTGACCATATAGTTCACATAGTCGCCCAACGCGGGATTATACACTGTAATCGGAGTACCGGCGGTCGCGTTAAGATTAAGACCGTAGTTGCTTGCGTAAGCCACTGGGTCAAGACCATCGTTTAAAGCAGCCTGTGCCATCGCCGTAGCATAGTCGGAAGTGTTACAGAGATTCATTGTCGACTGCTTGGAGTAGAACTGTGCGGTCAGATTGGCGGAAAAGTCTACTTTCACTTTTCCTTTCTCGCCGTTTTTACCGCTTTTTGTAGTGATGATTATGACACCGTTGGCGGCACGGCTACCGTATATTGATGCCGAGGCTGCATCCTTGAGCACCTGCATCGACTCGATATCGTTCATGTTAAGGGAGTTGAGAGTGGCGGTCGTAGGTACACCGTCAATCACAAAGAGAGGGTCCTGAGAGGCATTGAAAGAGCCGATACCGCGGATACGCACCGTACCTGTGCCGCTCGGCGAACCGTTGCCGGTGATTGTCATGCCCGGCACCTTTCCCTGAAGTGCGCGCATCGGGTCAGTGTCAGGACTTGTCTTCAGAGATTTGGTAGATACCACCGATACCGAACCGGTAAGGTCAGCCTTGCGCTGGGTCGAATATCCCACTACCACGACTTCATCAAGAGCCTGGCTATTTTCTGAAAGCATAATTGTCATTTCAGGCTTTGCCTCGACTGTAGCGGTTTCATAGCCTATATAAGATACTGTGAGTTTCGCGCCTTGCGCGATGTTAAGAGTGAAGTTTCCATCAAAGTCAGTGGCAACTCCTGTAGAGGCATCTGAAACAGGAATTACGGTCGCGCCTATAAGCGGTTCGCCGTCAGTCTTTGAAAGGACTGTCCCTTGCACTGTGATGATTTGTGCTTGTGCGTTTAGCGCCATGATAAACATGAGAATCGCACTCAGGATTGTTTTTTTCATGTCTGTTGGTTTCGATTGGTTGATTAAAATTTCTGTCGCAAATTTAAGGTTGCCACTGTAAATCAGGTATCAGGGTTGTTGCATCGGCTATCAAAAATGATTCGATGAACGATTTTTGATATAAAAAGCGATAAAAGTTATAGCGGCACAGTCAACATTCGCAAAAGCTTTGCGACAGATATGGTATTAAATCGGGCGATGGTCAATCTCAGCGGGAGAGGCGGTCGCGAAGTTCGGTAGGTGTCTCGCCGAATGCGTCGCGGTAGCATTTGGTGAAGTACGCCGGTGTGGAAAATCCCACTTCGTAGGCGATTTCACTTATCGACTTGCCGGTAGTCGTGAGAAGGCTGCGCGCCTGCTTGAGGCGCAGGCTGCGGAACAGCTCGACAGGTGAATAATTGGTGAGCGCCTTTATCTTGCGGTAGAACTGCGACCTGCCGAGCCCCATATCGGCGGCAATCGTGTCGACACTCAGGTCGGCGTTGCCCATCTCCGTCTTGAAAAGTTCAAGGAAGCGATTGTAAAACTCGTTGTCGATATCGTTTGCCGTTGTCCCGGCTACCGGAGTCGCCGGGACAACGGCAGCCTGCGGTACCTGCATCGTAGCGGAATTTCCCGCCCAAAGTTCCTTGATACGCTTGCGGTTGGCAATCAGGCTTCTGCAGCGCGACTTAAGCACCGCACTGCTGAACGGCTTGGCGATATACCCGTCGGCACCGCTGTCGTAGCCCTCCACACGCTGCTCGTCCATAGAGCAAGCGGTGAGCATAAGCACGGGGATATGGGATGTCGACACCTCTTCCTTTATTATACGGCAACATTCGAGTCCGTCAAGCACCGGCATCATGACGTCGCACACAATAAGGTCGGGCACATACTTGGCGGCGAGACGCACTCCTTCCTTTCCATCGGGAGCGGTGATGATGTTGTATTCATCTTTCATAAGTTCGCTTACCAGCTTGCGTATGTCGCTGTTGTCATCGATTATAAGCAGCAAGGGCTTGTCGGATTCCGGAGCGATTGCCTCTGTATCTATCACATCAAGCTCGGCACTTACTTCCTTAGCGTCAATCAGACAATCGGGCACCACCGGCGCGGCATCGAGATGACGCACGGGAAGCGTGACGATAAACACAGAGCCTTTTCCCAATTCACTCTCTACTGAAATGGAGCCTCCGTGCAGCTCGACAAAGGCACGGGCAAGCGACAGCCCGATACCGGAGCCTTTGGGATGCACCTTGTCGACCTGATAGAATCGCTCGAATATGCGGTCGAGGTCTTCCTTGCTGATGCCCTGACCGTTGTCAGCGACCGAAAAGGTGAGCGTGTCACCGCTTACACTGCATGAAAAGCGGATAGTACCGTTGTCAGGAGTGTGTTTGAATGCATTGGACATGAGGTTGAAAAACACCCGCTCGATTTTCTCCGGGTCAATCGCCAGAATCATAGGTGTGTCGCCGGGTACATCGACCTCAAGATGTATGTCATGCTTCCGCGCCATCGAGCGGAACGACTCCGCCCATTCGGTGACCATCCTGCCGAAATCGACCTCTTCAAGGCGCAGGTCGAGTTTGCCGTTTTCATATTTACGGAAGTCAAGTATCTGGTTGATAAGGCGACGCAATATCTTGACATTTTTATTGGCTATCTGCATAAGGATGTGCTGCTGGGGTGTGAGATTGGCAGCGTTGACCATCTGCTCGACAGGCTCGGCAATGAGAGTGAGCGGTGTGCGCAGGTCGTGTGACACATTGGTAAAAAACACAAGTTTGGACTGCGTTGCCTCACGGAGCTGCTCATTGAGCGACTTCTGCATGTCGCGTTGCTCTTCAAGCAGCCGGTTTTGCTCCACGAGCTGCCTCTGGTGATTGCGATTCTGCCAGAATGAGCGGAGCAGAAGGAATATCCAGCCGAAGAGGAGCAGAAGTATCACTCCGGCGGCATAAAAGAGCGATGTCTGTGCCGAGTGCTTCGACCAATAATCGTCGACCTGCGATTTCAGAATCTTGATCTTGTTGGTCTCCTCTTTCAGCGATTCATTCTGCAGCAGAAGTATGTCGGCATTGGTCACATCGACAGGCGATGACACAGGAAGCGAGGTGATGCGCTCATAAGGCTCACCGTTGAGTATGGCAAGCGCGGTACGTATAAGCTTGTGTCCCTCGGTAGGGTAAAGAAATGTCGCGTCAATCACCGTGTCGGCGACAGCCTTTATGCCTATTTCAGGGGCTGCGTCTATACCGATTATTTTCGGGTTGATACCGTGACGGCGAGCCATCTCTGAAGCGCCGATAGCCATACGGTCGTTGTGGGCGTACACTACATCCACATCGGGATAAATTGTAAAGAGAGAATCGGCGATACGTGCCGCGTCATCATAGTTCCAGTCGCCGTACCCCTCAGCGATGATACCGGAGGCACCTGCCTCTCGCAGCCCTTTGACAAATCCCTCATGACGGCCGGTAGCAGGTGTCGACCCTTTCAGCCCGCGTATCTCGATTATCTTCGCCCCGTCGCCGGCGATATGACGTGCATAGTGAGCGGCGGCCTTTCCGATAGCCTCGTTGTCGGCGCCCTGAAAAGCAGTGAAATAGTCGCCGTTGATGTTACGGTCAAACACGATGACCGGCGTACCCGACTCATACACTTCCTTTATCACCGGAGTGATTGCATCGGCGACGAGCGGCGCCGCAATTATTATGTCAAATCCGTTGTCGGCAAAATAGCGAATGTCGTCAATCTGCTTTTCATTGTCATCGTCGGCAGAGCGTATCTCGACAGTGACATTTTCATGAAACATCACTTCGCGGTTTATCTCGTCGTTCATCTTGTTGCGCCAGTCATCCTGACTGCACTGTGAGACACCTATCTTATATGTCTTCTCTTCATGGCATCCACAGGTTATAACTGCCAAAATAACAGGCAACACCCACAACCAAAAATTTTTCATTACTATATTCGGCATTGATTTTGTTCCGTAAAGTTATTCATAATATCATGAAAAACACTGCATTTCATTATAAAAATCGGTCAATGCAACAATTTTAATACAGAATGAGCGATTTTTGATAATTACTGATTTTTCAATATATTAGTTTTGCAATACCAAACCGGATGAACCGGTGTACATATTTCCCCATAGGGTAAAAAAGATTGTTTAAGGCTTATTTTAATGTTAACCAATTATTAATGTTTTCATAACAACGACATGAAAAAACTGATTAAGACAGGAATTTCAACCATCGCCATTACAGTGGCATTTTTCGCAGCGGCAAGCGCAACGGAAGGAGTGAAAATCGAGCATCTCGGCATCAACAACACTCTCGTACGCGTTACCCCCGACAGCCGTTATCTGCTCCTGCCCGTCCAGGAGTCAAACGACGATGCCCGCATCAATGTACTGGTCGACGGAAATGTCACCCGTACGATATATGTGCGTCTCGCCAAGACAAAAGTGGATTATTATGTACCTTTCGACCTCGCGCCTTACAAAGACTGCAATCTTTCAATGATTGTGACTACATCGCAGGACCGCGCATCGGTAAGAGAAGCGAAAGATGACGCATGCTGGACCAATATCAAGACAAGCGACACATTTGACACCACAAACCGAGAAAAATATCGCCCGGCATATCACCACACCCCGCTTTACGGGTGGATGAACGACCCTAACGGCATGGTGTACAAGGATGGCGTGTGGCACCTCAACTATCAGTATAACCCCTACGGGTCGAAGTGGCAGAACATGACATGGGGTCACTCCACCTCGACCGACCTCGTACACTGGGAGCACCATCCCGCTACCATCGAGCCTAACGGACTCGGGTCGGTGTTCAGCGGAAGCAGCGCCGTAGACCCGACAGGAAGCGCCGGCTTCGGAAAAGACGCGATAGTGGCGATGTACACCTCGGCAGGCGAGACCCAGCAGCAGAGCCTCGCGTGGAGCGATGACAACGGCATGACCTACCACATATATCCCGGCAATCCGGTGCTTACACTCGATTCCGAGGCGCGTGACCCCAACATGTTTTGGGATGCGGCAAACAACCGTTGGGTGTTGACGCTCGCCCATGCACTTGAGCATGAAATGCTGTTTTTCACGTCGCCCGACATGAAGGAGTGGACCCTCGAAAGCTCTTTCGGCAAAGGCATCGGCGCACAGGGCGGCGTATGGGAATGCCCCGACTTGTTCGAGCTTACCATCGACGGCACGGGCGAAAAGAAATGGGTGCTTCTCTGCAATCTCAACCCGGGCGGCATATTCGGCGGAAGCGCCACACAATATTTTGTCGGCGATTTTGACGGCAAGAAATTCACCGCCGACACCGACAGCGACGGCAACATACCTACTAAATGGCTTGATTTCGGAAAAGACCACTATGCGACCGTGAGCTGGAGCGACGCGCCCGACAACCGCCGCACCGCTATCGGCTGGATGAGCAACTGGCAGTATGCCGCTGAGGTGCCGACGATGCAGTTCCGGAGTGCCAACACGCTTCCACGCGAGATCGGGCTGTTCAAGGCTGCCGACGGGCAGATATACGCTTCCTCGACCCCTTCACCTGAGCTTATGGCGCTGCGCAACCGTCTCGTCGCCAAGAAAGATGGATTCAACATCGGTACCAAGCCACGCCAGATAAACCTTCCATCTGCCAACGACGGCATCTGTGAAATACTTGTCAATCTCAGCGCCGGAAAAGCCGACAGCATAAACCTTGTACTGGGAAACGCGAAGGGCGAGCACGTGACCTTGACCTACAATACGGAAAGCAAGAGCCTCTCATTTGACCGTCGCGAAAGCGGCATCACCGATTTCAGCCAGGATTTCCCTGCCGTAACCGCCGCGCCCACATTTGACACTGACGGCAAGCTGAGCCTGCGCATATTCATCGACCGCTCGAGCATCGAGGTATTTGAAACCAACGGCAAGTTTGCCATGACCAACCTCGTATTCCCCACCATCCCCTACTCAACCCTTTCCATAAGTGCCGACGGCGGCAAGGCACGTATTGACAGAGTAGCAATATATTCAATCGCCGCAGAATAGTTCTATTGCATTAATTTTAAACGATATAACACCAATGGACAATACCACCACATTCACAGCACCGCGCAAAAGCTCGCTCATGCAGATTGTGCCCGTGATGCTCTGCTTCTTCGCCATGGGCTTTGTTGACCTCGTGGGCACGGCATCCAACTATGTGCAGAAAGACCTCGGACTCACCGACTCACAAGCCAATCTGTTTCCGTCGCTCGTATTTTTCTGGTTTCTCATCTTTTCGGTACCCACCGGAATGTTGATGAACAAGATAGGTCGTAAAAAGACCGTGTTGATAAGTCTTGCAGTCACCGCCGTGTCGCTGATACTCCCCGTTACAGGCGACAACTACTGGATTATGCTCGCGGCGTTCTCTCTGCTCGGCATAGGCAACGCCATAATGCAGACATCACTCAACCCGCTCGTGACCAATCTTATCAGCGGCGACAAACTCGCGTCTACGCTCACTTTCGGACAGTTTGTGAAAGCTATCGCATCTTTCCTCGCCCCAATCCTTGCCGCATGGGGAGCAACCACCCTCATGCCTACATTCGGACTCGGCTGGCGTATGCTCTTCCTCATCTATGCCGCCATCAGCTTCCTTTCGATAGCAGTGTTGGGCGCAACACCAATCGAGGAGGAACGACCTGACAAGGCATCGGGCGTAGGTGAATGTATCAAACTGCTTGGACGACCTTTCATACTGCTCTGCTTCCTCGGCATAATGTGTCATGTAGGCATCGACGTAGGCACCAATACCACCGCCCCGAAAATCATCATGGAACGTCTCGGACTGCCGCTTGAAGAAGCAGGCTACGCCACAAGCGTATATTTCATCTTCCGCACGGCAGGATGTTTCCTGGGCGCGTTCATACTCCGCTCCGTATCGCCACGATTGTTTTTCGGTTTCAGTGTAGTGCTGATGCTGGCGGCGATGGTGATACTTTTCATCGGACAATCACTCACACTGCTCTATGTGGGTATCGGAATGATCGGATTCGGCAATTCCAACGTATTCTCCGTAATCTTCGCCCAGGCACTCACCGCATCGCCCTCGGAGAAAAACGAAGTGTCGGGACTTATGATAATGGGATTGTTCGGCGGAACAGTGTTCCCCCTCGCAATGGGATATGCCGCCGATGCCATAGGTCAGGGCGGAGCAGTCGCTGTAATGACGGCAGGAGTAATCTATCTTCTCTATTATACCGTTAAGATAAAATCAACAAAATAATCAAAAACTCATAACATCATGAACGACATTGTAGTAGGAATGGGAGAAGCCCTGTGGGATGTGCTCCCCGAGGGAAAGAAAATAGGAGGCGCTCCCGCCAACTTCGCATATCATGTATCACAATTCGGCTTGCCGAGCTGCGTTGTCAGCGCGGTCGGTGACGATGCCCTCGGCAAGGAGATTGTGGACAACTTCACATCAAAAGGTCTCAACCAGCTTATAGCCGAAGTGCCTTATCCCACCGGCACCGTACAGGTGGAAATCGACCCTGCCGGTGTGCCGCAATACGATATCAAGGAGAATGTAGCATGGGACAACATCCCTTATACCGCACATCTTGAGGCGCTTGCAGAACGTACAAAGGCGGTATGTTTCGGCTCCCTCGCCCAACGTAACATTGTCTCACGCACCACCATCAACCGTTTTCTTGACGCGATGCCCCATGACAACGACAATCTTGTGGTGTTTGACGTGAATCTCCGTCAAGGCTTCTATGACAAGGAGATTCTGTGCAATTCGATGACACGCTGCAACATCCTGAAGATAAACGATGAGGAATTAGTAACCGTGAGCCGTATGTTCGGCTATCCCGGTATCGACCTACAGGACAAATGCTGGATTCTGCTCGGAAAATACAATCTGAAAATGCTCATACTCACCTGCGGCATCAACGGCAGCTATGTGTTCACCCCCGGCAATGTGTCATTCCAACCGACACCGAAAGTGGAGGTAGCCGACACAGTAGGTGCAGGTGACTCGTTTACCGCCGCTTTCATAGCAAGCATCCTGAAAGGGAAACCGGTTGCAGAAGCACACGCATGTGCCGTACAGACATCGGCTTTCGTATGCACCCAGAAAGGAGCTATGCCGGTATTGCCTAAGGAATTGACCGATTAGATGCTTTTGCGGTTTTCATTTTTCTTTTTTTAGATTGTATTAACATTTCATCGGAGAGTCATAATTGTTATTATTGAAAATCTCAACTTAAAATAACTTATTATGACTTACGATGAAGCAATAAAACAAACCCCGGTAGTACTTGTCGAGTTTTTCGCAAGCTGGTGTCCTCACTGCAGGAAAATGATGCCTGTAGTTGATCAGGTAAAAGAGCTGCTCGACGGCAGCGCAGCCGTTATACAGCTTGACATTGATGAAAACAAGGAACTTGCCCAACAGGAAGAAGTCGAGGGCATACCTACATTCATCATCTACAGCAACGGGGAAGAACAGTGGCGTCATAGCGGCGAGATTGACGGAAACGCGCTCCTTGCCAAAATCCAGTCATATCAGTAAGCCGCCATGTCCGTTCCTACCATTTTCTCACGATTTCTCGGCGGAATGGGTGTACCCCACACCAACACCTATTCCGACCGGGAATTCTATACAATGACGTTTAAGTCACTGTACGGATTATCGCATCTCCTAACCACGTATGGAATAAAGAACGAGGGATTGAATTTCACCGACAAGAACGAAGTCAAGCAACTTGCCACGCCGTTTCTTGCCCAGACGAAATCGGGGGTATTCGTGATAATCAACGAGATTGACACGTCGGCAGGCACAGTGAGATATGACTCGCGCGGAGAGAATCTGTCCACAAGCTACGACAATTTCATAAAGGCATGGAACGGTATTGCACTTCTTGCTTTTCCCGACAAAGATTCCCGAGAACCCGGATATGCTTCCCACAGGCTTACGGAAATTATCTACTCGCTGACTAAATATGCCCTCGCGCTTGCAGCTTTGTTTGTGTTTGCCTATTTTTTTGTCACGCGACATATTTACGCCCATCTGTCAACCGTGCTTCTTACGGCATTTGACTGCATAGGTCTTTATTTCTCGTTCCTGTTATTGCAGAAATCACTGAATATACATACAGCCGCCTCAGAGCGCGTGTGTGGCATCCTCGAACAAGGGGGATGCGACTCTATAATGCAACTGAAGGTGTCGAAACTTTTCGGTGTATTCTCATGGAGCGAGGTGGGCTTCGGATATTTCGGCATCTCTCTTGTCACGCTGCTTATATTCCCGCATCTGCTGCCGCAGCTTGCGCTTTGCAACGTGTGTTGCCTGCCATATACAGTATGGAGCATCTGGTACCAACGCTTCAGGGCGCATCACTGGTGTACATTGTGTGTGGGAGTGCAAAGCACCCTGTGGGCACTGTTTTTCTGCTATCTCGGCGGAGGATGGCTGCGTCACGCTTTCCCTCTCCATATCGATTTTCTCACGTTGATAGCTGTCTATGTGTTTGCGGTGCTGTTTATCAACTACACATTGAGGATATTTAAAAACTTGCCGAATCATGAAAAAAATACCGGAACCTGAAAATATAACCGCAATCAAGCTTAAGCCTGCCGACATGAACAAGATTCACTTCGGAGGCAACAGTACGCCTGTCACCCCGGAACAGCTTGCCTCCATTGCCGACGACGGAAAATAAAGCTCCCCACCCGATACGCGAAGTTGTCAGTTTTCAGATGCCATCGCGTAGCTGTAGGGGCGCCTGGGAGGGCGCCCACATTGCAATGATGGTTTCCCGTAGGGATAATCAGTGTTTAGCCGGGCGGTTGAGCGTAGCGAAACCCCCGGACAGCATTGCATTAGCTATTGTTTCCGCAGGAATCATCTCGGAGCATTTTTGATGATTCCCTGACGGGAAACATTCTGATTTTGCTTACTTTCCGTGGGTTTCGCTACGCTCAACGCCACGGCTAAATTTGGATTATCCCCTGACGGGGAAAGAACGACAGTCCACGGATTTCAGATGCTATCGCGCAGCTGTAGGAAGTGTGCGGGCGAGTTTCCACTCAATGTCACTAACTTAAGGCGCAGGAAGCCATAATACCGCTGCCATCCCCTCCAATGTACAAATGAGAATAACGGGTCAAATTACACTGCCCGGATGTCTCAGGGATTAAATAAAAACAGCCTCACCGATTGGTGAGGCTGCCTTAGGGAAGGGATTGCGCTTCAAGATGGACTCGAACCAACGACCCTCTGATTAACAGTCAGATGCTCTAACCGACTGAGCTATTGAAGCTTTTTATATATTTCCTTCCCCCTTTTGCGCTTCAAGATGGACTCGAACCAACGACCCTCTGATTAACAGTCAGATGCTCTAACCGACTGAGCTATTGAAGCAATATGAGGTTGCATCTATACGGCTCTCCGTAAATTGCGATGCAAAATTACAGCGTTTTTTTGAGATATGCAACTTTCCGAAGAAAAATCTTTGCAAAATTTTTATGCCTTACGTGCAATCACGTAATCAAAAAGTGCAATAAAAGTGCGTCGAATCTCAGAATCAGGAAAACCCGACAGAATATCGACTGCCTCGGCACGAAACTCTTCCATGCGGCGATAGGCATAGTCGATACCGCCTGCCTCCTTGGCATAATCGATAAGCGCAGCTATCTCCCCGCTGTCAAGCGACTCCCTGCACACGATACTGCGCATCTCCCCGCAACGCGGCAGCTCTGTGCGTGAAAGCGCATAAAGAAGCGGCAGCGTCACCTTTCCTTCCCGCAGATCATTTCCGGTAGGCTTACCGATTGCAGTGTCCTCGAAGTAATCAAATATGTCATCCTTTATCTGGAAACAAAGCCCGAAGAGATATGCAAAGCGGCTCAAGCGCTCTATGTCGGCATCGGAGGCGCCTACCGAATAGCCGCCCATCCTGACACACGCCACAAACAGAGAAGCCGTCTTGTCACCGATTATACCGAGATAAGATTTTTCATCGAGGTCATGACCGCGAGCCTTATCTATCTGGTCAATCTCACCAAGCGACAAAGTGCATCCAAGACGCGATATAGTGTCAATCACACGGAAATCACCTGTAGTGACAGCCTGTCTTAGCGATGACGACACGAAAAAATCGCCCACCAACACCGCTATATGATTATCCCATACGGCGTTGATTGTAGGGCGGTTGCGTCGGGTATGGGTATCATCGACCACATCATCATGGATGAGCGACGCATTATGAAGCATTTCAATGGACGCAGCGGCGGCAATAGTGCTCCCGGTGACTTTTCCAAACAGCTTTGCGCTGAGTATGACCAATATGGGGCGGATCTGTTTACCTTTGGTTTTCAAATAATTACTGACAATCTCATTCATCATTGAGTTAGGTGTGGCAAGAGTGTCAGCCATGCAAGTGTTAAGCTGCTCGATTTCGGATGAGATTGTCTTTTGTATGTCGTCTAAAATGGTCATGTCGGCAATTTGTGGTGCAAAATTAGTAAAAGTTATAATTTATATCTAAATTTATGGTGTAATTTCTTGTTATAATAACCAAAATAGAGATTCATGGTTGAAAAAAAATTATTTCTGCTCGACGCATACGCACTGATATACCGCGCCTATTATGCGCTGATACGCGCGCCGCGCGTCACATCCAAAGGGCTCAACACCTCCGCGATATTCGGGTTTGTGAACACGCTGGAAGAGGTCCTGAAAAAAGAAGCCCCCACCCATATAGCCGTGTGCTTCGATCCACACGGACCGACATTCCGTCATGAAGCATACGCCGAATATAAGGCGCAGCGAGAGCAGCAGCCTGAAGACATATCCAGGTCAATTCCTTACATAAAGGATATAATACGTGGATTTGGCATCCCCATCATAGAAGTACAAGGGTTTGAGGCAGATGACGTGATAGGCACTTTGTCGCGCCACGCCGAAGCCGCCGGATATGTCACTTACATGATGACACCTGACAAGGACTACGGACAGCTGGTTACCGACAGCGTATTTATGTACAAGCCGTCGACACGCGGCACGGAAGCAGAGATACGCGGTCCGAAGGAGATATGTGAAAAATACGGTATATCGTCCCCACTGCAGGTAATAGACCTTCTCGCGCTTGAAGGGGATGCGGTCGACAACATACCCGGTTGTCCTGGCGTAGGCGAAAAAACCGCGATAAAACTCATCAACGAGTGGGGTGACATTGAAAACCTGCTCAATCATACAGCCGACCTGAAAGGTGCGCTTCAGAAAAAAGTCGCGGAAAACGCCGAGCAGATAAGATTCTCAAAATTCCTTGCCACCATTCGCACAGACGTACCGGTCGACATCGACATAGCATCATTAAGCCGCGGGGATGTGGACACCGAAGCGCTAACCGCCATATATACCGAGCTTGAGTTCAGAACTCTGCTCAAACGTCTGCCCAAATCAGCAACCGCAGCCGAAACGGCAGTACCCGAACCGACGGCAGCGCCATCGGTAATGGGCTCCCTGTTTGATGACATCCCTGACTCACCGGTATCCGACGTCGCCACCTTTGACCGCGAAAATCATAGCTATATGATGCTGAACGATAACACCGCCATACGCGCCGAAGTAGCCAAGGCGACAGAATGTCGTTGCATCGGCGTTGCCGCCTACTCCGTCGGTGCCGAGGACATGACATCTAAATGGTACGGGCTTGCATGGTCGACTGAAAAAGGCAATGCGGTATATGTCGCGCTTCCGGCGATGCCCGATGAACGGCGTGAACGCCTCGACATACTCGCCCCGCTGTTTAATTCGGCGGCGACCGTCGTGAGTCATGATGTAAAGCGGGAAATACTCCTGCTGCGCCGTGAAGGCATCGATTTCGCGGCATCATATTACGATACCTCAGTGGCACACTATCTGATTGAACCGGAGATGAGCCATGCGCTTCCGCGTGTTGCCGCCGCTTATCTCGAATATCACACCCTCGACTATGAGGAGGGCGACCGCCTCCGTAAAAAAGGGGAGCCTCTGCCACAGGGCGAAGAGACAATACGCCTTTGCGAGATTGCCGACATCACGCTTCAGCTTCACGACGTGTTGACACGCCTTGTGGATGAAAACGGTCTCGCCCACCTGATGACCGACATAGAGCTGCCCCTCATCCCGGTACTTGCCGACATGGAATGGACCGGAGTGAGAATCGATGTGCAGGCACTCGCCGAACTTTCACGCAAATTTTCGGCTCGTCTCAGGGAGATGGAGCAACACGCCTATGAGCTTGCAGGCGGACCCTTCAACGTAGGGTCGCCAACGCAGGTGGGAGAAGTGCTGTTTGAGCGCCTGAAGCTCGACCCGAAAGCGAAGCGCACCAAACGCGGCGCATACTCCACCACCGAGGAAGTGCTTGAAAAATACCGCGACGCCCATCCGCTCGTCGACCTCATCCTTGAAATACGCGGAATGCGCAAGCTGCTGACGACCTACGTCGACGCCCTGCCGCAGCTTATCAATCCCTCGACCGGCAAGATACACACCACCTACAACCAGACAGTCACTGCCACCGGACGCATATCGTCGGCAAACCCGAATCTCCAGAACATACCTATCCGCACCGAGGAAGGGCGCGAGATACGCCGCGCTTTCATCGCCGACAAAGGCGACCTTTTCATGAGTGCCGACTATTCGCAGATTGAGTTAAGGCTCATAGCCGACATCAGCGGAGATGCCGACATGATTGACGCGTTTCTTTCCGAAGCCGACATCCATCAGGCGACAGCGGCAAAGATTTTCCACAAGTCTATCGGCGAAGTAAGCGAGGAGGAGCGGCGGCGCGCGAAAACCGCCAATTTCGGCATCATTTACGGCATATCGGCATTCGGGCTGTCTCAACGGCTCCGCATACCGAGAGGCGAGGCGAAAGAGCTAATTGACGGATATTTCCGCTCCTATCCCCACATAAAGGAATATATCAGCGAGGCTATCGCCAAGGCACAACGCGACGGATATGTATCGACAATCATGGGGCGCAAACGCCTTTTGCCCGACATCAATTCAGGCAACGCCGTCGTGCGCGGATATGCCGAGCGTAATGCCGTCAACGCCCCCATCCAAGGGTCGGCTGCCGACATCATAAAGCTCGCCATGGTCAACGTGGCGCGCGACTTCAGGAAAGCGGGGCTGCGTTCAAAAATGATCATGCAGGTGCATGACGAACTTATTTTCAACGTAGTGCCTTCCGAACTGGAGGCGGTGCAGAAAATAGTAGCTGACGACATGATGAACGCCTACAAGGGTCGTGTACCGCTCGTAGTGTCGGCAGGCACGGGCGCCAACTGGCTCGAAGCGCATTAAACCGCCGCCTAAACTCTTGACTTACAACGATTGTTTTTATTATACACTAACTCTCTAATTTTTAAAATCATGAAGTACAACATCATTGACATCGAAGGCGTGGGCGACGCATACGCCGAGAAACTGAAAGCCGCAGGAATAAAGACCGTGGATGGTCTTCTTGAAGCAGGAGCCACTGCAAAAGGCAGAAAAAACCTCGCCGAGACCACCGGGATTTCCGAAAAACTCATACTGCGCTGGGTCAACCATGCCGATCTTTTCCGCATCAACGGGGTAGGTCCGCAATTTGCCGAACTTCTTGAAGCAGCAGGTGTCGACACCGTGAAAGAGATGCGTCACCGCAATGCCGAAAACCTAGCGGCAAAAATGGCGGAAGTCAACGAGCAGAAACATCTCACCCGTCGCTCCCCGACCGCAGCAGAGCTTCAGAAAATGATTGACGAAGCCGCCACGCTGGAGCCGATGGTCACCTATTGAGCCGCCTTATGCTGAAAATGTATAAGTTTCGGCATAAATTATGTGAAATTTAATTCATTCAGTTAAGAATCATCAAATATCGCCGTTTACCTCAGGATAAACGGCGATATTATTGTTATAGTATCAAAACATCGACCCATACATTTAGATAATTGCTAAACTATGAAATTGCACATGTAAAAAGGCAGGCGAGTCATCCCCTTGACCCGCCTGCTTCTTTTATAGCCTGAATCCCGCGCCCCGATAGCAAAAATACAGAATGACATAAGGTCAGAATAAACAAAGCCTTTTGGCGGTTGCCTCGGGGGTAGGGCTGCACCGTGGTGCAGCCGCCAAATATTATTAAAATATCGCGTAGCCGTAAGGGCGAGTGGAAGCTCAATGTCACTGACTTGGATGCCGGAGCCATAAATCCCCGAAAGGGGGATTCATCCTATTATCCGCGGGTAATGCCGAAGGCATACCCGTGGCTCCAGCGCCTCTCTCCTCGGTTCAACCCCAGAGTGGGTTGAATAGACATCTGATTAGCACATACTTATACAACCCGTTTCAGGGTTGCGTTATTGTGGGGCATCGCTCTCCCCGGGCGCACCTCCGGTGCTGCCCGCGGTTACCCCCATCTTGCCCTTTCAGGGCAAAATCCTTAGGTTAGTGACATTGAGTGGAAGCTCGCCCGCGCCCTCCCTCGCAACGCGGGCGCCCCTACAGCTACGCGCCGACAACTGACGAACTCTTTTCCCGTAGGGAAAAATCCAAATTTAGCCGGGCGGTTGAGCGCAGCGATACCCCCGGACAGCGGGATCTCCCCCTATCGTTTCCCGACAGGGAATCATCAACCGTGCACCAAGATGATTCCTACGGAAACATCTGACTTTGCATCTATTTCCGGGGGTTTCGCTGCGCTCAACGCCCCAGCTAAATTCAGATGATGCCCTGCGGGCAACAATTCCTCTTCCAATCACCTCACTCAAAGAAATTTCCCAAAATTTCCTGCAAAAAACTTGCAATCCGGCATCTCAATCGCTATATTTGTGAAAAACCAATCATCACATCATGAAAACGCCTCTCCCCGCTATATACGACTTCCACGCCCGACTGCAAATCCCCGACTTCGGTCGCTTCCACCGCCCCGACCACTTCTGCCACAAAACCTCGCATCTCTCCTCCTATCGACAAGATCCCACATGATTTCTTAAAAAAGAAGATGATAAAAATCCGTAAATATGAGACTTACAATTTTAATTACCATCCTTAGTTTAATGTCTATAACCGGATGGTCGCAAAACAAAGAGAATATACGCTTCCTTGGAGGGTATTCAAAAGATGAAAAAAATTTATATGTCGATTTTTTGAGAATTGACAGTGTCGTTATTGAAACAATTGCCCCTTTTGATATGGTGTTTGGAGGTTTCAGTGTGAGCCGAAAACATTTTTCTGAGGTATTTGATTACCTTACTGAACAGGGGGTTTGGGAAACCTATAAGTTTAAAATTACCGCCGAAAAGGAAAGAATGTATTTTTCTGTAATCCTGAACAATCTGACCCCATATGAGAAATCTAAGATTTCCATTTATCCGGATGAAGTGCAGGACAATCCGGATCTTGATTGGCTTCATGTATTTAATCAAGGGAAACATTTATCAAATGATCCTCTTGAACTAAGAACCCGTATCAGGATATATTTTCGAGACGGGGATATAGTGACCGGTTTCGCTTCGTCGACCAGTTTGGACATCTTGAACTATAGGTATTATGCATCCACTCTTACCAGCTTAATTTGGGATTATGCTGCATATTTCCCGCAAGATAACCTGTTACGGAATAAATAATGCCGACTATTCCGTGTCAGCTCGATACAACTCCGTGTCAGTGAAGCGGGTGATGTTTGACGGGGGATACGCCACCTTCGATGCGGGCACCCTGCCTGGCACCCCCGCTAAACAAAGATGACGCCTTGCGGGCAACAATCCGCATATCACCGCTATCAATTATAATCCGCTTGGATTCATATAATATTTGTAGTTTAATTTGGTAAAAACAAAATCATTTGCTTAATTTGTAACCGGTGCAATAACAACCTTAAACGTGAATACTCACTTTCTCCGCACAGTCATTATTTCGGTGACACTTTCTGTCGCCACATACTCCCTGTGCGCCTCGGAAACTTCAAACATAATCATTGACTCGTCGACCGACGTATACCGGATATTTCCTGACAAATCGGGAAACCGTATGGGCAAGGTAAAGCATAAGTCACAGACTGTCTACCGCACATTACGCACCGCCGACAAAGCTGTCGCAATGATGTATTACAATGACGACATCTCCATCGATAAGACAACGGGAGGCAATACATCCTACGGCTCATATTTCAGTGACGACATATTTTACTCCGACTCCAAGGCTTGCCTCATGACCATACCCATCAAGGAAGCCGGAGCCATGGCAAAATCCACGATGGAACGCACCTACAATGACCCCGACATGTTCTGTACGGTGTTACTACCCGACCTTTATCCGAGTAATAATCTCACAGTCAAATTCATAATACCGGCATCGCTTGCTGATATCCGTGTAGAAGCCGTCAACCTTGACATGTCGACAGTGACACATACCATCGAAGAAAATGACAAGGAACGAGTCATCACCTACTTTATTCCCTACATCCCGGCAATAAGACACGTGTCACGTGCCCCGTCAATAAACGAGACAGCCCCACAACTCAGGATACTCGGGCAATACAGGGATGTCGACGACCTTTATCACCGGCTCTACAGATATGCCACGCACAGCGTCGACCCTAACCCCGACTCAGTGATAGCCCTTGCCCGTGAAATAACAGCCGATTGCACAAGCGACTCGGCGCGTATTGCGGTAATCAACGACTATGTCCACGACAACATCCGCTACAAGGCTATCGAGCATGGCGAATACGGCTACATCCCTGACTATCCGTCAGAAGTACTTCGCAAGCGATTCGGCGATTGCAAAGGAAGTGCGGGACTGCTGCGCGCAATGCTCCGGGGTGTGGGCATAGATGCACGTTATGTGTGGGTCGGCACAGAGAACATACTTACCGACTGGACCGATGCCCCTTACTTAGCATCAGGCAACCACATGATTGCAGCGGCAGTCACGGGCGATTCACTGCTATATCTTGACGGCACGGCACGATATTTCGGCATAGGCGACATCCCTACACCCATACATGGGCGCCAGACAATAGTCGAAGACACTCCTGAAAAGTGTATCATCGGACGTATTCCGTCAGGGACGGCAGACCATAACCGGGATTGCACCACTATCCACCTTTCCATGCTTCCCGACCTGTCACTATCCGGAAATTATTCAGAGTCTTTGACCGGAGAATACAATGCCGCACTGCGCACGGCAATAGACAATATATCACCCGACAAACTGAACGATGCACTTTCCTCAGCCATGGCAAAATGGAGAAAAGGAGCTAAAGTAAAAGATGCGGCTGAATCAAGAGCCAACAAGATGACTTCCCTGACAGGCTCTATAACCATTCCCGGAGCCTGTCAATCGACAGGCGATGAACTGTATGTTGACATAAACCCTTACCCGTCTTTACGCCAACTGACATTTGACACAAAAGAGCGAGATGCAGCGCCGGGAAGGCTGAGCCTTAAATCCACCTGTGAATGGAAAATCCGCTTCGACATCCCTGAAGGCTACGTCCCGGGCGCCATACCGAAAGACTTGGTAATCTCTAATGACTGGATTTATGCCGCCATCACCACAACCGTATCGGATGATGGCACCTTGATAACACGGCATCTCAAATTAACCGTCAAGCAACGCGACATTCCCGCCGCTGACATTGACAGTTTTAACCGTGACATAAAAGAACTTGCCGGAAATGCATCAGCCCTTGTATCATTAAAAAGAACCGCAAAACCCAAACCCCCTAAATATGAAATCAGCAAGACATCTAATCCAATCTTTGATGCCCATGCTATGTATCCTGATATCTATACATAACGCATTTGGAGCCACCGATGAAAAATTTTTCAAAAAAGCAGCTGAGACGGTATGGAGCGTTGACATTGCGGAATTTGACCCTCATGCCGACCTTTCCGACTCTCTTTTCACCGACTGTTCGGCAATCAGAATAGCGTATATGCGTAATATTGTCGCAGGTCTTGAAAGCGGCGTAAGTCTTATTAAATATCTCAATACAGGGAAAGGAGCTACGAGTGCTACTTCGGCAATAGACATAATCAGGGTGATGGTCAAGCTAAACGACAGGAAGGCTGTCGAAGAGTATAGTGACTTTGATATCGATGCAAAGTTCAACGAAGGGCTGTCAAGCTATTCCTACGCAAACTTCAACACAGCATTCGGTGCGAGAATCTTCAAGCCGGATGGCACAGTGAGCGATATCGATGTGTCAGAGGCATACACACTCACAACCGGCAAAAATAACAAAGCGGCAAAGCACCGCGTAGCCATTCCCGGACTTTCTCCGGGCGACGTAATTGAGTACTTTTTCTATACCGAAATGTATCTTGACGAGATGAGCCTGCCCCCATTCATCATTCCTCTTACCCACCGCTATCCGACCAAAAGCTATATCCTGGAATGTAACGTGAGGGAGGACCTCACTCTTGAATACATGCCTTATAACGGAGCACCTGCCATGAGCCGGGTACCCGCTGAGACAAAGAAGCAGCCGGGTATAGGATTCAAGCTGGAAAATCTCCCTGCATTTAACCTTGACATCCCGTATTTTTCAGTTGCGCGACAGGTTCCGTTCATAAGGATGTACATCATGAACAACAATTCCAATCTGGTGTATCATCCGCGGACGGCACGTGTCGGAGGCATCCGCATACCTACATCTGATATGGTGATCAACGACATCGCCTGCTCAATAGCCGAGACATCCCTACCCGCCCAGCCGTTAAACAAGGCGACATCATTCGTGAAACAATGGAAAAAGAGTCATCCGGAAGCGACAGAAAGAGAAATAATTGATGCGGCGTGGCTCGCCACCGTTTATGCAGTCCACAACGATGACCGGCGCTTCTCCGAGCGCGGGTTATCCATATATTTTGCCGATGTGCTCAAAAAAGCCGGCGTTAACACGCCCGGATACATCGGGGTAACATCATCACGCCTTGATGTACCGGTCAGCAAAATCATACATTACAATACTCCGCGATATTTTGTCCAGGTCGGAGATTCAAGTTATCTGACGGCAGGATACAACGTGTTTGCCCCGGGTGAAATCCCCGGTTACTATACCGGGGAGGAAGCAATAAAATTTGCGGCAAAACGCGACCACAAATTTTATCCAAAATCCATGCAGAAATTCAAATTCCCTGTGCCTAAGGCTTCAGCAAACAACGCTAATGTAAAAATAGCCTTGTCTTTGAATGAAGATGACCCCGCTATCGCCACGATAGATTGTAATGCTACCATGACCGGCACTTACAAACAATCGTTCGCGGGCCTTGTGGATGAAATCGACCGCTTCGAAGCAATCGAGGAATATCTTGGCATCGACCTGAAAGAGCGCGACAACCGTTATAAACCCGATGCCGTAAAGCGGCAGGAAAACAAGACCAAACGCATGTCTTCTCTTGGTGAAATACTGCTTGGCTCACCCATACTTGACATGAACTCGCAGCTGACATCACGCGGATGCACGCCTGCCGAAGGCGCCTTGTCATTCAACCTTAAAGGCAACATGGAAGGTCTTGTGGCGCGCGCAGGCGACAATCTGATTGTAAAGATAGGAAGCCTGATAGGAAAACAGCGTGAGATTACAGAAAGTCAACGCACACGCGAGGTCGACATACTCCGCCGCTCACCCGACAATACACGTATCGACATAATATTCAAGCTTCCGGAAGGCTATACCGTCTCCGATGAAAGCCTCCAGGCATTATGCCGCAACGTAAGCAATACAGGCGGCACATTCTTTACCCGTGCAAGCCGCGACGCGACCGATCCGTCGTCAGTCATCGTGAGTGTCAATATCCGAAATCCGAAAACTCATTATCCGCTGTCGGCATGGCAGGATATTGTTGCACTCTGCGATGCGACCTCCGATTTCACGACCGCGTCACTGTTGCTTACGCCACAAGGTATGTCGTCAGACTGAGGTCATTTTGTCGTCGGTGTGTTCGAGACAATAAAAAGTCATTAATCAAATAATTGGTATTCATACAAATAAGAAATTTTACATACCGGACTTTTTTATCTATCACGTACCTACAAAAAACAATTATGAAAAATTTAATATTTATTGCGAATCTTCTCACCCAAAGAAATATTGGTATGATTGCAATCATATCCTGGATTATCTCGGAGTACTTCCAATCCTTTTAGAGCGAAAGCCTGACGGCAGAATGACTGAAGTTTCCGATACGACTGAGCGGTATTACTTTTTAACAGAATAAACTATTTGCTAATAGTCTCTTAATAATGCTGTTTTGGACAATCAGTTGATATGATAAATCCCAGGCTATTTATTAGTAAGTACAATACACTTCCAAACCGCAAGCTCTCAGAGAACGGGGCGGTGAAGCGGGTGATGTTTGACGGGGGATACACCACCTTCGACGCGAAGGGTGTGCCCGGATGGCACTACTTTCTGTGCGACCATGCGGCAGTGTGCGTGTCGTAGCCGACATGTGGGGGCGCGCCGAGCAGATAAACCACTACTATCCCTACGGGCTGATTAATAAGCCGTTGTAGGGGCGAGTGGAAGCTCGCCCGTATCCCACCCCTGCATCGCGGGCGTCCTTCCAGACGCCCCTACAGCTACGCGCTGACATCTGAAATCTAAAAACTGAAAACTGACAACTGCCCTCTGACAACTCTTTTCCCGCAGGGAAAAATCCAAATTTAGCCGGGGGTTGAGCGCAGCGATACCCCCGGATTGCGGGCTCTCCCCCTCTCGTTTCCCGACAGGGAATCATCACCCGTGCGCCAAGATGATTCCTACGGAAACATCTGATTTTGCATCTATTTCCGGGGGTTTCGCTTCGCTCAACACCCCGGCTAAATTCAGATGATGCCCTCCGGGAAACAATCCACATATCCAATCACCTCACTCAAAGAAATTTCTCAAAATTTCCGACAAAAAACTTGCAATCAGCCATCGCAATCGCTATATTTGTGAAAAACCACTCATCACATCATGAAAACGCCTCTCCCCGCTATATTACCGGCTGCATCAATAACCGCTACTAAAATTCGCAATCATGAAAGATATTATAGATGGAATTAATTACTGGATTTATTGGTACGAATACAGGATATGGGGCGGAAGTTGGAACATCTTTCTTCATTTAGTTATAATGTTTTTAATGTTCTGTATGTTGCTTTTCGGCATTATGTTCACACGATATAATATAATCCTTCACTTAAGGACAGGTGCACCTATAAGACTCATACCGCTAATTTCTCTTGGTTTAACATTATGCCTGGCGATATATTTATTATGGAAAAGGAGATACAAGGTTATTTTGTCTCAACATGACAAATTTCGTAGACCTAAATATATAATCTGGACAATATCCATAGTCGTGCTTGCAGTGATTGGGGGGCTTGGTCCGTGGCCCTATCTCGCACTTACCGAATAAACCGATTTAAAAATCTTGATATGAAGCGATTATTGGTTTTGATTTTGGTGATGGCGGCGATGACGCCGGTGTGTGTCGACGCGCAAAGGCGGTGTAAATTATTGACTCTTTTACCGGCTGCGCTCACCCCATGAAAGGATTGAGCATAAGATGTTTCCGACAGGAATCATCCCGGAGCGCGATTGATGATTCTCTGTCGGAAAACTGCGGAATTGCTATTTATCCCTCTCTTCGTCTGTATCTCGCCATGCAGACGGGGTATCTCGTCAGACTGAGGTCATTTTGTCGTCGGTAGGAGCGGGTACGGTGTCCACGTCCTTGAATAGTTTGCCAAGCACATTTTCCTGGAATTTCTGCATGAGTTCCCAGAAGTTCGGTACAAACAGTGTGCCGAGTACCGCGTTCATAAGCATACCGAACACCACCGCCGAGCCGAGAGCCACGCGGCTTTCCGCGCCTGCTCCGTGGGCAAACATCATAGGCATCACACCGAAGATAAACGCTATCGCGGTCATCATAATCGGGCGGAAGCGTATCACGCCGGCATTCTGCGCCGACTGCCGCAGGTCCATTCCCGTGCGACGGAAATAAGTGGCATACTCCACGATAAGGATGGCGTTTTTAGCCGACAATCCGAGAAGGAGGATAAGACCTATCTGGGTATAGATACTGATGCTCTGACTCATGAAAATCGAGCCAAGCACCGTACCAAGTATGGCGACAGGCATTGACAGCACAACAGCTATCGGGTCGGTCCAGCTCTCATATTGCGCGGCAAGCACAAGCAGCGTCAGGATGATGGCGAATATAAACACTACAGTAACCGTAGTACCGGATTGGGTTTCCTGATACGCCTCACCGGTCCATGCGTAAGAATAATTGCCTCCGAGAGTCTTATCCACAAGCTCCTCCATCGCTTTTATACCGTCGCTTGAGCTTACGCCCTTGGCAAGGTTGGCGGTGACCGCCGCCGTGCCGTACATATTGTAGCGCGACGCCGTAGGCTCGCCCATCGAGGGACGTATTGTGGTAAATGATGCAAACGGCACCATCTCCCCGTCGGCGTTACGCACACTGAGCCTCATCACATCGTCGATATTGCCTCTGGCATTGGCATCGCCCTTTACCGTCACCTGATATACTCTGCCAAATTCAGTGAAGTCATTTACATAGCTTCCTCCCATGTAAGCCCCGAGTGTGGAAAATATATCTTCCATAGTCAAGCCCTGCAGCTTCACCTTGTCACGGTCTATGTCAAGACTATACTGAGGCACTACACCCTGATACAGGCTCGTGATTGATGCTATGCGGTCATCATCCTTCGCCGCTTCCTGGAGGCTTGCGATGGCTTTCATCATCTCCGACGCACCGAGATTGTTTATATCCAGAATCTGCATTTCAAGACCCGATGACATGCCGAGACCCGGAATCGTCGACGGGTTGACCGAGAAGATAATCGCTTCCTGATAACGTGACGCGATACTGCTCACGCTATCTATGATGGCAAACACGCTCTGCCCCGCCTTCTTGCGCTCCTTCCACGGTTTCAGTACCACGAAAAGCGAGCCCATGTTTGACGATGCGCCGCCGCCCATAAAGGAGAAACCCGATATCGCCATAACATCTGCGACTTCCGGAAGCTCCTTGCGTATCTGATATGACAGGTCGTTGACCACCTTCTCAGTGCGTTCAAGCGACGCACCTTCCGGAAGCTGGATAGATGACATGAAATATCCCTGATCCTCCTGAGGCACATAGCTTGTAGGCCACATCAGGAACGCGATGACGCCCGCCACTGCGATTACTACATACACAGCCAATGACCAGCCGGCATGCTTGAGCATCTTCCCGATGGAATTTTTGTAAAAATTCTCGACGGCATTATACCCCTTGTTGAACACACGGTAAATGACGTTTTTCGTGTTCTTGTTGCGCGGGGTGAGGAAAAGCGCACACATCGCCGGAGTAAATGTAAGGGCGTTGAAGCCTGAAAATGCGGTCGACACGGCAATGGTCAACGCAAACTGCTTGTAAAGCTGCCCCGTGATACCGCTTACAAACGCCGTAGGGATAAACACCGAAAGCAACACAAGCACTTCGCCCACGACAGGACCGGTCAACTCGTTCATAGCCTTTTCCGCAGCCTGCCGCCGTGACAGTTTCCCCTCATCCACAAGACGGGCACAATCCTCCACTACCACTATGGCATCATCCACCACTATGGCTATCGCAAGCACCAGTCCGAACAGCGTAAGTGTATTTATCGTGAATCCCATCAGCTTCATCACCGCAAACGTGGCTATCAACGACACCGGGATAGTGAGCATCGGTATTATCACAGCCCTCCAGTTCTGCAGGAATATCAGTATCACAATCATCACGATAAGAGCCGTCTCCACAAATGTCACAAGCACCTCATCAATCGAGGCTGTAACGAAATCGGAGGTGTCGAGCACCACATTATATTTCACACCCGGCGGGAAATACTGGCTCAGACGGTCAAGTTCGGCACGTGCCGCCTTCGACACTGAAAGCGCATTGGCACCCGGAAGTTGCTTTATGCCAAGAAGAGCAGCCTGCTTTCCCGACACAAGCGTGGTCGCGGTATAACTCTGGCTACCCAAATCCACTTTCGCGACATCCCGCAGACGCAATATGCCGTTGCCATCGGTGCGTATCACGATGTTGGCAAATTCCTCTGCGGTCTGCAGTTCGCCGCGGGAAGTAAGGGTGAACTGAAACGCATCGTTACTGTTATTAGGCGCGGCGCCCACCTCACCCGCCGAAACTTCCATGTTCTGTGACTTAATGGCGGCATATACATCGGAGGGTGTAAGTCCGCGCAGCCTCATCAGTTCCGGGTCAAGCCACACCCTCATGCTGTAGTCGCCGCCGCCAAACGCTTCCACTCCGCCGACACCCTTGACACGCGACAGCGCGTTGACAAGGTTGATATTGGCGTAATTGGTAAGGTACAGCGCGTCATATCTCCCGGTGCTGTCGCCCTCAAGCGAACAGAAAAGCACGATGTTGGTCGACTCCTTGTTGACTGATATGCCCTGCTCCTTTACCGACTCCGGCAAGGTTGCCTCTGCCTGGCTCAATCGGTTCTGCACGTTTATTGCCGCCTGGTCGATGTCGGTTCCAAGCTCAAAAGTGATAGTAAGCATGTAGCTTCCGTCAGACCCGGAATTGGAGCTCATATAGAGCATGTTTTCGACACCGTTGACCTGTTCCTCGATAGGAACGCCGACTGTACGGGCGACAGTCTGTGCATTGGCACCCGGATATGATGCCATGACACTCACCGTTGGCGGAGTAATGTCGGGGTACTGCGCCACCGGCAGCGATTTTATGGTAAGCAGACCGGCAAACACCATCAGTATCGCAAGTACCGTGGCAAATATAGGCCGGTCAATAAAAAACTTTGAAAACATCGGTCCTACTTTTTATTTTGTCATGACTGTCTTTACCGGCATCCCGTCGCGCACTTTCAGCAACGCGGAAGTAATGTAATGCGACTCGGGTGAAATACCTTTTGTCACCACACGCATCGAATCGCGGTACAATCCTCCCACCTCTATCGGAGTATAGACCACCTTGTCGGAATCGTTGACCACATAGAGATACTTGCCGAGCTGGTCGGTGCCGATTGATGCATCCCTTACCAGCATGGCGTGGGAATCGTTATCGTACGGAAGATTTACCGTCACGTACATTCCGTCGCGCAATTCCCCGTAAGGATTGTCGACCTTGACTTTCAAGGTAAGTGTTCCGGTCTTTTTGTCAATTGACGGCGACGTATAATAAAGGTCGGCTGTATAGCTGTGAGGCAAGGATTCTTCAAACTGAAGGGGTATCGCCCGGTATAATTCCTTTATTTCAGGATTGACACCCGCACCCATCATTCGCTCATACTGCGAATCCTCGATGGCAAACGACACGATCAGCGATGAGTCGTCATATATCGTGGCGAGTTTGAAAGGCGCACCCTCGCCGTTGATGTAATTACCCACATCGACAGTCGACGAGGTTATGTGACCAGTAAACGGGGCGCGTACCGTACAGTAGGCAAGATTGGTATTAGCCGTACTTAGGGCTGCACGTGCATTTTTTATCGCAGCTTCCGCCTGTTGCATATCGCTCTCCGCCTGGATTACCTCCATCCGGGACACCGCATCGCTCTCAAAAGCCTTTTTCATTGCCTGACATTGCTTGGAGGCGTATTCATATTCACTCTCTGCAGTGGCGAGTGCCGCCTGCGCCTGTCTTACGGCATCATTGTATTTCACCGGCTCGATAGTAAACAGCACAGCTCCTTTCTGCACAAGACTGCCGCTATCATAATTTTTTGACAGCAACTGCCCGTTGACACGCCCCACGACATCTGCCGAGGCTTGCGCCGAGGCATATCCCGGATATGTCTTATACAGCGTGATCGAGTCAACCTCCGGTACAGCGACACTGACCGTAAGCTCGCCCTCTTCCGTCGATGATTTCTTATGGCTGCATGAAGCCGTCGTCACCAGCATTGCGGTGACGAGAAGAAACCCATACAAAGAATGATTATTCATATTATGCAGTTTTTTAATTATTTTTCATTCATCATATCCACGTCCCAGCCTCCGCCAAGCGCACTGTAAAGGGATATAAGCGCGGCAAGCGCATCGCCTTGTGCCGTGACGAGCGAATTGGTATTTTCAAGCAGATTCAGCTGCGCGGTCACCACGTCGCTAAACGGATTAAGCCCCCTCTTATAGAGGTCAAGCGACAGGTCAAGCGACTTACGGCTCTGTTCGACAACATCATTTAACACATTGATTTTACGCAATGTGGAGAGATAACCCGATATCGAGTTGTCGACCTCTTCTACTGCGGTCATCACAGTAAGATTGTAATTGGCTATACCTATCTCCATCTGTTCGCGTGCAGAAGCGACATTATATTTACGCGCAAGTCCGTCAAATACGGTCCAGCTCAATGTGGGAGCAATCGAGTAGGTGAAGCTGTTGTTCTTGAACAGATTGTCAAACTTATGGGCACTCGTGCCTATCGAGCCTTCAAGCGTGAGCGTAGGCAGAAAATCTTTCTTCGCAACTCCGAGCGCCGCCGCATAAACCGCAAGCTGCGATTCAGCCTCGACGATATCGGGACGGCGACGAAGCAACTGCGCCGGAACACCTACCGGCACAAGCTGATTGCACGACGGGAGAGCCTTTGCCGAGGCAAGACGCCCGTAAATCGCCTCAGGATATACCCCAAGCAGTACGGCAAGCCCGTTGATGGTCGTATGAATCGCCGATTCCAGCCCCGGTACAGATGCCTGCGTGGAATAATAGACCACTTTCGCCTGGGTGACATCAAGCATTGACGCAAGCCCTGCCTCATGACGCGCCTCAGTAATCTTCACTATTTTTTCCTGCGAGGCTATATGCTCCATAGCCACTTGCCATTCAGCCTGCCACACCCGCAGCTGTATATAACTTTTGGCGATATTGGCGCAAAGAGTCGTCATTACAGCCGCGTATTCGGCACGGGTGGCGTCGTATGCCGCCTTCTGACCCTTTGCCTTCGCCGTGATTTTACCAAACACGTCAATCTCCCAGCTCATGTTAAGTCCGAATGAGAAATAATCATTGACCGTCGCGTCAGTCACGACCGGACCTACAGCACCCGAGTTACGCGCCTTGGTCCACCCGGCATTAAGCCCTATTGTCGGGAAATATGCCGCTCTCGCCGAATTAAGCGACTGCCGGGCTATATTTATACGACGCGCCGCCATCAATACATTATAATTGTTCTGAACACCTTCAGCTATAAGAGAATCAAGGAGGGAATCGTCAAAACGCGCCCACCAGTTATCCTCGGTCGGTACCGACTGATTGAAATGCTCATTATACACCCAGTGCTCCGGCAGTGAATCGTTAAGCACCGTAGCTGCGGAAACAGGAATCGCGCCAAGCACGCCACACACCGCCAATAGTTGAACCATGAAACGTCTGATTGTCATATATAATAATTTCAGTCATTATGTATAACCCTCCACACGCAAAAGTGGTTTACACCCTTTCACAATCATTTAAATAAATTTAACCGCCAAGATGTAGGGACGTGCCTTTGGCACGTTTACATAGCTCTTTGGTTACCAGCCCACATCGCAAAGCAATGCCCCTACACTTATGGCACGATGATGTTATCCGCAGGCAACAAAAGTGTAGTTTTTACACTTATTTTTGCAATTTTCGGTTACGAAAGTGTGTATTTTGCTGATTTTGGGTTATATTTGCAGATATTACAACATTATCCACACAGACTAACCATCATGAATATCACATCACGTATGCTCGCTTCGGCGATTGCCTGCATAGGCTTATCGGCGGCAGCGGCAACAACCGTAGAAATCGACCTTGGCAAAAAAGGCGCGCCGGTGTCACCGACTATGTACGGATTGTTTTTTGAGGATATCAATTATGCCGCCGACGGCGGTCTTTATGCGGAAAAGATTAAAAACCGCTCGTTTGAGTTCCCGCAGCCCTTCACCGGATGGACTGTCGCCGGAAATGTCGAACTGCTTGACAACGGTCCGTTTGAACGCAATCCCCATATTGCAAGGCTTAAACCGGCGGGGCATCCCCACAAGCATACAGCTCTCGAAAACGAAGGATACTTCGGAGTGTCATTTGAAAAAGACGCGCAATATCGCTTTTCCGTGTGGGCGCGCGCAGTGGACTCTCCCGCCAAGATTCGCGTCGAGCTGGTAGACCCTGCAGCCGACGGCGAGACCCACGTGATGTCACAGCAGGAAATCACCGTCGCCCCCGGAGAATGGAAAAAATACACCGCAATACTCACCCCGACCGCTACCGTGGAGAAAGGACGGCTGAGAATATTCCTGTGCCGTCCGGAAGCGGAAGTAGATGTCGAACACATATCGCTGATGCCTGTCGACACGTGGAAGGGGCGTGAGAACGGATTGCGCAAAGACCTTGCACAGGCTCTCTACGACACTCATCCGGGCGTATTCCGCTTTCCGGGAGGATGTATCGTCGAGGGCACCGACCTCGCGACGCGCTACCAATGGAAAAATACGGTTGGACCGGTCGAAAACCGCCCGTTGAACGAAAACCGCTGGCACTACACATTCCCCCACCGTTTCTATCCCGACTACTATCAGAGCGGCGGTCTCGGATTTTTTGAGTTTTTCCAGCTTTGCGAGGATATGGGAGCCGCACCGCTTCCCGTTGTGAACGTCGGACTTGCTTGTCAGTATCAGAATAACGCCGACAGTTGTCATGTACCGGTGACCGCACTTCAGCCCTATATCGACGACGCACTCGACCTCATCGAGTTTGCCAATGGTGACACTACGACCGTATGGGGTAAGCTGCGCGCCGACATGGGACATCCCGCACCATTCGGACTGAAATACATAGGCATCGGCAACGAGCAGTGGGGCGAAGAATTTACGGCGCGTCTTGAACCGTTTGTCAAGGCAATCCGCAAAGCATATCCCGACATAAAGATTGTAGGCTCCTCCGGCCCGTCACCCGACGGAAAAGAGTTTGATTATCTCTGGGGCGAGATGACCCGCCTCGGCGCCGACCTTGTAGACGAGCATTTCTATCGTCCGGAAAGCTGGTTCATTTCTTCTGCCGACCGTTACGACTCATATTCCCGCAAAGGGCCGAAAGTATTTGCCGGGGAATATGCCTGTCACGGTGCAGGCAAGAAGCGCAATCACTTCAATGCGGCTCTGCTTGAAGCTGCATTCATGACGGGACTGGAGCGTAATGCCGACATAGTGGAGATGGCTACCTACGCCCCTCTCTTCGCCCATGTCGAAGGCTGGCAGTGGCGTCCCGACATGATATGGTATGACAATCTGCGCTCGGTACGCACGGCAAGCTATCATGTACAGAAACTTTACTCCGACAACAAGGGCACTCACACGGCTCTCCTGACTGTCGGGGGCAAACCGGCTACCGGAGGCGACACCGGACTTTATGCCTCGGCAGTGCGTGACAGCCGCGACGGAAGCTACATCGTGAAAGCGGTAAACATCACCGACACCCCGATTGACCTCAATCTGAAAGTGAAAGGGCTGAAAAAAGGGGTTATGCCCGACTCGGTGACCGTCACCACCCTTCATGCCGATGACGATGCAGAAAACACGCTCGACAATCCTCATGCCGTCATGCCCGTGACCGAACGGATGGCAATCGCCAATGCCGCCAACTGGACCACTGTGTTGCCCGCAAAGACATTTGCCGTCTACCGTTTCTCGAAAAAGTAATAACACGATACAACCAATCAACCAAAACAACCAAAACATGAATAACATGCTTAAATCATGCGCCGGAGTGGCTATAATGGCAGCACTTGCCCTCCCTTCAGACGCGAAAGAGAGTTTCACAATCTCCCTCAACCCACAGGAGTCGGCACCGGTAATCGCCCCTGAAATCTACGGTCAGTTTGCCGAGCATCTCGGACGCTGTATATATGGCGGCATCTGGGTAGGCGAAGATTCACCCATTCCCAACACCAACGGCTACCGCAACGATGTGCTTGAAGCGTTCAAGGCTCTTCAGATTCCGGTACTGCGCTGGCCCGGCGGCTGCTTTGCCGATGAGTATCACTGGGTCGACGGTATCGGTCCGAAAGAAAACCGTCCGCGCATGGTCAACAACAACTGGGGCGGCACAGTTGAGGACAACAGCTTCGGCACACATGAGTTTTTCAACCTCTGCGAACTGCTCGGCACAGAGCCTTATCTGAGCGGCAATGTTGGAAGCGGCTCCGTGGAAGAACTCGCCAAATGGGTGGAATATATCACCGCTGAAGAGGGACCGATGGCGAAAGTGCGCAAGGAAAACGGCCGCGAAAAGCCCTGGAAGCTGAAATATCTCGGTGTCGGCAATGAAAGCTGGGGCTGCGGAGGCAACTTCACCCCCGAATATTATTCCGACGTATATCGCCGCTATCAGACTTATTGCCGTAACTTTGACGGCAACCGCCTTTTCAAGATAGCATCGGGTGCAAGCGACTATGACTATAACTGGACCGAGGTGCTCATGGACCGCGCCCGCAACAATATGGACGGTATATCGCTTCATTATTATACCGTGACAGGCTGGAACGGCAGCAAGGGCTCCGCTACACAGTTCAGCGACGACGATTATTACTGGACTCTCGGCAAATGCCTTGAGGTAGGCGACGTGATACGCCGTCACTGCGACATCATGGACAAGCATGACCCCGACAAGCGCGTAGCACTTCTCGTCGACGAATGGGGAACATGGTGGGATGTAGAGCCCGGTACAAATCCCGGACACCTGTACCAGCAGAACACAATGCGTGACGCCATGGTTGCAGCACTCTCGCTCAACACTTTCCACAACTATGCCGACCGCGTGAAAATGGCTAATATCGCCCAGATAGCAAATGTGCTTCAGGCGATGGTGCTCACAAAAGATGACAAGATGGTGCTCACCCCGAGCTACTACGTGTTCAAGATGTATATCCCTCATCAGGGAGCCAAGCTCATACCGCTGACAGTAAACACCACCTATCGCCAGACTTCCGACAAGCGCCTCGTACCTGTCGTTAGCGCGACAGCCTCGGAAAAAGATGGCAAGGTGACTGTGTCGCTCGTCAACACTGACCTGAAAGAGGAGTGCGATGTAACTATACCGCTCGGCTTGATAAAGGGAGGAAAAGTGACAGGCGAAATCCTCACCGCCGCCGATGCCCGCGATTTCAACGATTTCGACAGCCCGGAGAAAGTGACTCTTAAGCCCTACACCAAGGCGAAACTCAACAAGGGCACTCTCAACGTACAGCTCCCCCCGATGTCAATCGTCACCCTCACCATCCAATAGACCACGCAATTAAACACAATACGCGGGAGCATCTTTATAAGGATGCTCCCGCGCTTTTATTTTTATGATTCAAAAAGCTACCCGGTGCCCATTATTTTGTACGGGTGAAAGTATATTTTTCACCACCGGTATAGCGAGTACCCTCATCAACTTCTGAATAGCTGTTTTCAAGCACAAGAGTTGTCGAGGTAAGCTGTGAGATAGTCATAGTGGCACGCTCGTCGTCTTCATCAGCATCATCCAATTCCATGTTCAACTGATTTCCGCGAACGACATATTTTCCGGTTTCGGCGCCGTCATATCTGTAGTAAATTTTAAAAGTGCCATTGTCATTAAATTCAAGAGCCGTTACGTCTGCATCGCTTACTGAATTGGTTTCCCATCTGTCGCCGTCGCCCTCTTCCCATGCTTCAAAGCCGACAATATTCCATTTGCCTACAATCTCGGAAGCACTCACTTCATCATCATCGTCATCACCACATGATGTAAAACCTGCACAGCAGGCAATCACCAACATTACCGCAAAAAATTTAAACTTTTTCATTGTTAAAAAATTGATATTAATATAGTTAATAAATAAAGTAGCCAAATTCACAGCGCATGGTAAAAAATTGTGTTTACCATGCGCCCTTATTTTTATTCAAATTTACTTTGTCTATTATTGCCTTTTAAGACGATAATCAGAACCATCAAAAGAAATTACCAGTTCGTCACCCATAATATAACATGGCTCCGGCTCGATATCATCATCATATAATTCATCAGGATAATCTGAATGACGACCAACGATAGAAATCATAAAGACTTTTGTCCCGGAGTCGAAATCATCATCCTCATCAAAATTATATGTAGTCAGCTTATAGGTACCGGAGAAGCTCCAGTCATCCTCAGGGTCATCAGCACTCTCACCCTTAGCCGTCATCTTACCATCAGCTGCAAATGTCATTGTCACTATATCATCGCCATAGTAACCGCCATCGTTGTCAAAAGTGCCAACCCAAGTGCCGACGAGGGCATTGGAACCTGCATTGTCATCATCATCGCCATCACCACATGATGTAAAACCTGCACAGCAGGCAATCACAAGCATTACTGCAAAAAACTTAAACTTTTTCATTGTTAAGAAACTGATATTAATATAGTTAATAAATAAAGTAGCCATTTACCCGACACGGTGTTATGCGCTTATCGCACAGCGATTTTCTTCATATAATTGCCTTGCCGGACAATGTAGAAACCCGGGCTGAGCGAATCTATGTCGTTACCGACACGCACACCGTTGAGTGTATATATATCGTAAGGTTTATCAGAATTGAAAGTTTCCGGAGAGTTAATGGTTACGTCCTCGATTCCGCTTGAGCCATCATCATGATCCGCCTTGAACATTTCATCTATATCGGCGAAATCAGTCTCTATTATCCTACCGAATCTACCCCAGGTATATTGTTTTCGATATTCATCCTTTGAGCCTTTCGGGACATAGAGCGTCATCTCATAGAAATAATCATAGGCTGCTTCAAAGGAATTTCCATCAGCCACCGGCGGTTCGGGAGTCATGGAATACACCTCTTTCAGATTGCGACCATAAGCAAACGCCCAGCTGCCTATTTTTTTAACATCAAGACAAAGAGCCGATATAGCTGTCTCATAGAATGCATAGTCCTTTATTTCATCGGCTTTTACACGCACTTTATCCAAAACCAGACCACTATAGCACCCGTTATTAACGATCTTTGATGCCGGATTAAGAACAAGGTTCTTAACTTGAGAACCGTCGACATATAAATCAGCATTCGACATTGTATGTTCAAGTTGATTATATACATTACACCAGTCATTAACATTGTTGATCTGAAGGAGCACCACATTATCAAAAGTATTTGTGCCTATCGTTTCAGGAGTTCCCTCGAAAGTTACTTCTTTAACGGTAGGGAATACGTCGTTTCCAATTGTGGTGACAGACTTTGGGATAATCACCGAAGAGAGAGCACCGCAGTCTCTGAATGCGTAATAATCAATCGACTCAATGGAATTACCGAGAGTAACCGAGGCAAGACGGGTGCAGCCGTCAAATGCCGACGGACCGATGAAAATGGCAGAATTCGGGATTTGGACTGAGGTCAGATTGGAACATCCGGAAAAAGTAGCCTCCTTGATAGAGGTGACTGAATTGCCGAGTGTGACTGAAGTCAGACCCGTACAACCCTCAAAAGCCGACTGACCAATTTCAGTGACGGAATTGGGTATTTCAATCGAGTTCAACGCGATACACTGTTTAAAAGCAAAATCATTGATAGAGGTGACGGAATTACCGAGCGTGACTGATGACAGATTGGTGCAACGCGTAAACGCCTCCTCGCCGATTGAGGTGAGGGAATTGCCAAGCGCGACTGAAGCCAGACCCGTGCAGCCGGCAAAAGCACATTTCTTTATCGCGGTGATGGAATTGCCGAATGAGGTTGAAGTAACACCGGTGCAACCCTCAAAAGCCGAGATGCCTATTTCAGTGACGGAATTGGGGATTTCAATAGAAGTCAGTTCGCTACACAGGCGAAAAGCATAATCATTAATCTCGGTAACATAATTAGAGAAAGTCAGTTTCTTGAGCGTATCACTGACAAAATAGAAAGGCGATCTAAAATTTGGAGTCGTAAAACTAAGATTTCTTCCAATATAGACTGTCTCTAACGGATTATCGGCGAAAATAAGATGGAAAGCACCACCCATCCCATGTTCGAGCCTCAGAGTTTCTGTTCCATCCAATATCCTCAATTCTTTCAGGGAGGTACAGCCATCGAAAGCACCGCTGCTGATTGAACAAGCTAAATTGCCGATTGTCACACTGGTAAGATATTCCTGATTATACAACGGCGAACGATTAGTCTCATGAATATCACGTCCGATATATGCAGTCTCTATATGACAATTTTCAAAAGGTTGCCAACAAATAATGCCATTTGTACAATCTTCCAGTATCAATTCTTTAAGGCTTTCACAATCTGCGAAAGCGTCAGACCCGATAATATTTACCTTACCCGGAATTGTCAGGGAGATTAAGTTGCAACCACGAAAAGCCCCGATTCCGATTGTCTCGATGTTTTCAGGAATAGTCAGAGAGGTCAGACCGCATCCTTTAAAGGCATTTTCGGCGATATAGGTGATGGAATTACTGAGAATAACAGAGTTCAGACTGCTACAACCTTCGTATTTACAACCGATTATTACTCAATATTTTATAGATAATAAGTCAGAAATATGGTTGTTATTTTTAATTGCACATTCTAAAAGGTGAAGATTTAACGCTTTTATTGATTATTAACTCAAAAAGGACATCAACTTGGGTCGTTTCTTCTCTTTTCCTTGCTATTCGTTTCCGATATTCCACTTTTGTTTTGGTCTATCTCATATGTACTGCAAAGGTATTGATTTTTGTTTGATATTGCTCCTTGCTTGCTCCTTGTCGTAGATTAATTTTCACACAGGAATTTTTGTTCTCTTTCTATAGGGGCTTGAAACAATCCATTTATTGGAAACAATTAAAGACGGAGCTGGTTTGCCCCAGTGCTTTTTAAGAAACAGGGCAATTATTTTATCTCCACAAAGGCTCTTGTTCCCAATTATGAGGAAAGCCTAATAAACGAGTTCTTACTGATGGGTATTTCGATAAAAGCTGCTTGAAATCTGCAACAAAAGTGTTGCCCATAGAAATGGAGTTAAGCCAATACACCACATAGCAGAGTTGCGGATAAAGTGTTTGTTCACGGAACGAGAAATCCGTAATCCATGTGTTTGGCATACGCATAGGCATCATTGGCTTGACAGGAAAGACCCGATTTGACAGTCTTGAATGATGGGCGCAGCAATTACGAAGTACGGGTCTGGGTACGGATTAAAAGGCTAAGTGATTATTTCCAGTCATTTAGCCTTTTTAATTATCTAATTTTTCCCCACATTTTCCCCACAGCTGTCTATTTATATATTTTTATATATTTTAGAAACATATTTTTCCGTAAAGTTATGTACCTTTGTCGGCAAATAAAGATATTCTCGTCAAACAAATATAAATAATATAAACATGGAAAAAAACAGAAAAAAAACAAATCGTAGTTTTGAGTATAGCTTTAGTTTGCATTTTCATCTTGGTATTTTCATTGTTCCATAAATCAGCGACAAAAGATAGCGCAAATCCTCCTTTAACAAATGTTTTGACTGATAGCATTTCTCAAATTGTCTCAGCTTGTCCTGGCGAAATTGGTGTGGCGGTTATTGTTAATAACAGAGATACGGTTAAGGTCAATAATAAGAGTGTTTATCCTATGATGAGTGTGTTTAAGGTTCATCAGGCATTAGCTCTTTGTAATGACTTTGACAATAAAGGAATTTCACTTGATACCTTAGTAAATATAAATAGGGATAAACTTGACCCAAAGACTTGGAGTCCTATGCTGAAAGATTATTCAGGGCCAGTCATATCATTGACAGTGAGAGATTTGCTGCGTTATACTCTTACTCAGAGTGACAACAATGCAAGCAACCTTATGTTTAAGGATATGGTTAATGTCGCTCAAACAGATAGTTTTATAGCCACACTCATTCCTCGTTCAAGTTTTCAGATAGCTTATACGGAAGAGGAAATGTCGGCTGACCATAACAAGGCTTACTCTAACTATACATCTCCTCTTGGTGCTGCAATGTTGATGAATCGTTTGTTTACTGAAGGTCTTATCGATGATGAGAAACAAAGTTTCATTAAGAATACGTTAAAAGAATGCAAAACAGGTGTAGATAGGATAGCAGCTCCACTTCTTGATAAAGAAGGGGTTGTTATAGCGCATAAGACAGGTTCAGGTTATGTTAATGAAAATGGTGTTCTTGCAGCTCACAATGATGTTGCCTATATATGTCTGCCTAATAATATCAGTTATACCTTAGCGGTATTTGTTAAGGATTTCAAGGGAAATGAATCACAAGCGTCACAATATGTTGCGCATATATCAGCTGTAGTATATTCTTTATTAATGCAAACTTCAGTAAAATCTTAAACTGCACTTGCTTTGATAATTAATGATAAACAATCTAAAAGCACTCTAATCGTTATCGGAGTGCTTTTAGATTACTAATCAAATTGCTTCTATTATAATTTGAATCCTCTACTTTTTCTTTCTTCCTGTTGCGGCACTCTTGCTCCATATCTAAGCCTGTGCCATTGCTCCCTGAACCAGTCGGCAATCGGCTTCCTGTTTATTGTCAGGTTCAGCCTGCTTTCATCGTCAGGGTCATTTTCCACCCTTAAAATATCATCCTTTATATCAAAGTTCCGCCTGTGTTGCTCGGAATAGATTTTACCGCTACATTTCAGGGCTTCTTTTTTGACTATAAGACTTTCAGTCATTTCTTTAGAGAATCCCAGCATGGCACAAAACTTTTCCATGCGCAGCATTTCCCTGAACATCGGAAACCACCTGAAAGCCTTGTCTATGATTCTGGCGAGCCGTGACAGTTCTTTTTCTTTCATGTCAAGTTCCTGCCTGTGCATTTCTCTGAGATTGTGGATTTGCGTATCATGCTGTTTCTGCATCTGCTGTACTTGGCTCTGCAATTTTTCAATATTGGTGTTCCGTTTTGAAACCTCGTCTTGCAGTTTTTCGTTGGCACGTTCCAGTTCTTTCAGTTTTCCACTCCCGAAAAGAGAAGCAACTCCACTAGTTATGGCTGTCGCTGCCGTGGTGGCTGTCTTCTTTAACTTGTCAGTGCGTATTTCTGATTTCACCTGTTTCAGTTCCTGCTCGGCAAGATTTATCTGTTCTTCTTTGTGCCGTTTGGCTGCATCCATGCGTTGCAGTTCAGCTTTCTGCTTCTCAATGATAAAGTCGTTCCGTTCCAGATGCTCCTTACCAGTGACAGCCTTTGACTGCCCGCGTTCCATCAGCAGGATGTCGGATGCAAGGGTCTGCATCTGCATCATGTCATCGTCATTGAGCTTTCGGCTCTTTCCTGTTTCGTGGTTCATCCAGTCGAAAACGATATGGGCATGATAGTTCGGCTTGAACCATCTGTCCCCGACTTTGAAGCTTTCCCTGTCTTCCGCTTCCGGCTGACCGTTCAGCCAATGCCCTTCATCCTTGTGCAGGAAGATTTGCAGCGGTGTGATTCCCCAGCGTCTTTGACACTCCTCACCGAATTTACGCACGTCTGCCAGTGTGGTGTCCGACCTGACAAGCAGCACTCCTTCACGTATGGGGGAGCATCCCGCAATCTTGACTATTTTACCGTTCTTGCCTTTGCGTTCACGCTCCTTTTCCTGCATGGCACGTCCGGTCTTTTCCTTTACCATCTGTCTGATATTGTCATAATGCATCCGCAAATCCGGACTGCCGAAGTCGGGATTTATCCACTGTTCGTTATCGGTGGATAGTTCAGGAACGACATAGATTCTGGACTCTCCGATGTGGCGCATGTATTCGGCAGTCCTCCTGTTGTGAGCCTCGCTCGATGCGATGTTGCAGGGCTTGATATGTATGCTTGATTTTGTTGCCATAGATACTTGTTTTTTGGTTTGTACTTTATTGTTTGCTTTTCCGCTGTCCGTAAACGCATGGGGTTCTTAGGGGTGCAACCCATAAGCGGAGATTGCAAAGAGAGGGTCACTCTTTGCTCTGGGTTCTCAG
>ERZ826016.118-NODE-118-length-96121-cov-5.714498_pt1 | contig 96121 bp, 75 predicted proteins | sample MGYA00519872_ERZ826016 | MGnify/ENA primary metagenome ERZ826016 (study PRJEB31778, sample SAMEA3449218) | human gut metagenome | biome: human gut; feature: human-associated habitat; material: faeces | place: United Kingdom | collected 2010/2012 ... | reverse complement strand
CGTAATGTCTGCTCAGATTTTTGTCTTGAGTGCACATTCTTTTGGGAAGTTCAGGTAAAAACGGCGCTCTAAGTGTTTAAGCCTAGAAGATAGGCGAGGGGTGAGCCTAATTCAACGCTTGCAGTCGTAATTCTCCTCATGGTATCGAGTATGACGGTGTGATAGAAGTATCTTATGGTTTTAGTCAGGCACTTTGTCATGCTTCGTTTCTTTTTTTTAATACTTGCTCTGATGGTTGGTACGGTGTCAGCGATGCCGCTTGAGACGCCCAACGCAGAGGCAACGCCTGTGGTGCGCTTTGGCTTTTTGAAGCCCATGAAGGCTTACGGGGTCAATAACTATCAGCCTGGCGAAGCAGACCTCACGACGCCCATGAAGCGTTATCTAACACAGGCTTTGCCTGACGTTCAGTTTGAGTTTGTGGAGTATATGTTGCCTGAATTAGGGCAAGTGGTTCGTGAGCATCGCGTTGACTTCGCGCTCATGAGTGCAGGGCAATATGTTGAAACGCGAGATAGTGGTGCCTATGCATTGGCGAGCGTTTATACCTCACGATTTCCTGATCCTAACCGGTTCACGGCAGCGCTTTTTGTGACGACGGATAAGTATCCAAATATTCAAACACTTGCCGATATGAAGGGGTTACGCGCTGCGTTTAATAGCAAGGCGAACTTCATCAATTATCAAATTCCGCTCGCTGAAATCGAACGAATTGGTGAAGATACAGATCGCTTTTTTAGGCTGACTTACTTTACGGATGACCGTCCACCAGAAATTCTTCGATTAATGCTGGAGGGGAAGGCGGATATTGGTGCGTTTCGTGTCTGTGAATTCGAAACCTTGATGAGAGATCGCCCTGAAATTGCGAAGCACTTTCGTCCTGTCGGTGTCAAAAAAACGTATGGCGAAGCTTGCCTACGTTCTACGGAGCTCTATCCAGGTTGGACCGTTGCTCGTACGGCGCCCGTCGATCCAACACTCACAAAGCGCATGGTCAAGGCGCTACTCAATATGCCTGTTGACCCTCAAAGTGGTATGGGGTGGAGTGTCGCGACCGAATATGACCGTGTGAATGCAGTCTTCAAAGATTTGCGCATTGGTCCCTATGAGTATCTACGCGAGTGGACGTTAAAGCGCGTTTGGCACGAATACTCTGTCCTTATAATGGCTGTGGTCTTGTTGCTACTGGGTTTAGTGGTTCACTGGCTTTCGGTTGAACGCCTTGCGCAAAGTCGTGCTCGAGAACTGAATGACGCTTATTTGCGACAGAGAGACATTGAAGATAAGGCGATCAAAGCTGAAGAGCGCTTGTCGGCCATGTCAAAACTTGGGGTTGTGAGCCAACTTTCGTCTATTTTTGCGCACGAAATGGGGCAGCCCCTCTCTGTCATTCGGTATCGAAATCGTGCGCTACGTTTGCTCGTGAAGGATCCCACAAAACACGCAGAGCTCATCGATGGGTGCATTCGCGCCATGGATGAGCAAGTGGATACCGCTGCGCTCATTCTTCAAAAGGTCCGCGATTATGCCAAGGGACAAACGTCACGCAATGAAGCCGTGCGTCTAGATTTGCTAGTTGAAACGACGGTTGGCAATTTGCGACGTTCAGGGCGTTTGACTCGTCCAGTGTCGATGACGTTAAGCTCCGTGACCGTTAAGGGAGATCCGTTGGAGCTCGGTCTTGCCGTTCTCAATATTTTGAAAAATGCCGCGGAAGCGGTTTATGACGAACCCAAGGCTGATATTCGTGCGTCGCTTGACGTCAAGGATGGGTCAGTTCGATTTGTGGTTGAAAATGATGGGCGCATTGTGTCGCGCGAAAAGCTTATTGAACAAATGCCCATGCGATCACGCAAGACGGATGGCATTGGGCTTGGTCTCATCATTATTAGCTCTATTGCAGAAGCGCATGGCGGTCACTTTAAGATCGAACCACGTAAACAGGGTGGTGCGATTGCGATCCTTACGCTCCCTGTGTTAACTGCTTAAACGACGTTCGCTTTGGGAAGTATCATGCCAAAAAACATCGATCTCACACCTATTATTCGGATTGTTGACGACGAAGACGAAGTGAGAAGCGCTTTGAAACTCATGCTTGAGTGTGAAGGCTGGCTCGTTCGCGACTACCCGAGTGCTGACAGTTTTTTACGTGACTTAGATACGCGTACGCCTGGATGCATTTTGCTCGACGTGAGAATGCCCGGGCTCTCTGGCCCAGAGCTTCAAGAAAAATTGGTTCACATGGGCGCAAATATTCCAGTGGTTTTCGTGACGAGTTTTGCTGATATTGATGTGGCGATCAGTACGCTGAAAGCGGGCGCTGAGGACTTTTTGCTTAAGCCCGTCGATCCCGATAAATTGCTTGCAGTGATCGATAAGGCGGTGTCGCTCAGTAAGCTCGCTGTGGCAGGGATCACGTTACCTGATAAGTTGTCGGCCACGGTTGCGTCGCTATCTGATCAGCCGCGCCGAGTTCTTGGTTACATGAAAGAAGGCTTAAACGATGCCGTCATCGCAGAACGTATGGGACTCTCTGAACGTACGGTTCAGGTCTATCGTGCCGCGGTTTACAAAGCCTTAGGGGTCCATTCAGTCAAACAGTTCGCCCTTCTCATTCCAGCCTTACAAGCTTTAGATGAGCAAAGGTAGGAATTGTCCTTACCCGAAATCGTTTGAAATTTTGATTTTATGCGCTTTACTTAAGTAATGCGGTCTATATCCTTGGATGCATAGCGGTAATGACCTTAGTCCGCTACCCCGTTATGATCCAAAGGAGATTGACCATGAAAAAGATTCTGATTGCGACCGCTGTCTCGCTCGCTCTCGGCAATGCCTGGGCTGCTGATCAGACTTATAACGTTGACCTGGTTGTCGTCGGTGCTGGTGGTACCGTGGCCGCTGTGAGCTCTGTTGAAGCTGGCCTCAAGACCGTCATGCTTGAAAAGAACGCATTCGCTGGCGGTGCGGGTAACTTCATGGAAGGCTCCTTTGCTGCTGAAAGCTTCATGCAGAAGGCTAAGGGCGACAAGCTCACGAAGATTCAGGCCTTCAATGACATGGCAGCTTACCACCACTGGCGCGTTAATGCTCCGCTTTTGAAGGCTTTCGTGGACAAGTCCGCTGAAACCATTCAGTGGGTTCAGGATCACGGCGTGCATTGGAAGGAAGTTAAGACCGCTTGGCGTGATAAGGATGCGGTGACCTGGCATATCTATCCGAAGGCTGGTGCGCTTCCCTCTCAGATGGTGAAGACCTTCAAGGAAAAGGGCGGTACGCTCCTTCTCAATACCCCGGCTCAGAAGCTTATCTATAAGGACGGTAAGGTTCAGGGTGTGGTTGCTAAGAACAACAAGGGTGACACGATCACCGTTAACGCCAAGAACGTGATTCTCGCTACGGGCGGCTACAACTTCAATGAAAAGATGGTCAAGGAAATGACTGGCATTGAAATGACGCCGGTTGGCGCTCCTGGTCGTACGGGCGACGGTATCGCCATGGCTATGGAAGTCGGTGCTGTTGGCGACAACATGGGCCCGATGATGATTAACGGTGCCTTCATGCCTGCTACTGGTGAGGCCATCTGTAACGGTGCCAACAAGGAAGTTCGAGCTCTCTTCCGTCAGGGGCTACTCTATGTTGACTCCACGGGTAACCGCTTCTTCAACGAAGAATTGACGATTGACTGGCCGATGGCTTCTAACGCTATCGCTCGCTCTGGCGAATACACCTACATCGTCTTCGACGAAAAGACGAAGCGTGAATTCTCCACGGAAGGTAAGGGCTATCCGAATCCGTGCGGTAATTTCATCCAGCGTCATCAGGCTGCCACGCAGCTCGATGAACTCCTGAAGGCCAACGAAGCCAAGGGCAATGTCTTCATCGGTAAGACGGTTGAAGAAGTGGCTAAGAAGGCTGGCATGGATCCCGCTATCCTCAAGGCTTCGTGCGACAAGATGACGAAGTATGCCAAGCAGGGTAAGGACGAACAGTTCGGTAAGGATCCGTACTACCTACGCACGATCGATGAAGGTCCCTTCTATGTTGTCCGTGGCAAGCTCAATACGCTCACCAGCTTGAATGGTGTGAAGGTTAACGCTGGTCTGCAGGTTCTCGACAAGAACGACCATGTCATCCCGGGTCTGTACGCTATCGGTCATGACGCTGGCGGTGTCTATGGCGACACGTATGACCTGAAGGTCGGTGAAGGTACTGCTTCCGCCTTCGCTATCAACTCTGGCCGTATGGCTGTTGAAACGATCGTTAACGGTGGTCTCAAGTAAGTTACTAAACTAAAGCCCCTCGGCTAACAATAACAGGCGCCGCTTGGTTGAAACCAGGTGGCGCCATAATTTTTTTTCTTAATATCTGTTGGGCTTCGCTCGTCTGAGGGAATTAAAAGTGCCTTTCGTCCTCGATTCCATATCGATAGTTAAAATAGATATGAAATTGATTTTTGGTTTGTCTTATAGGTAAAGACGAGAATTTTCTTTGTTTTGGATCCGAAACAATCAATCGTTAACGTGATGTGCAGTCGACCTAAAGCGCTTGGCTCAAGACGCCCAGGTGTTGGTAGCAACAAAAAAAAAGGTCGCCCTCACACAAGGAGAGCGACCTGACTTAGATCAACCGACGTGAGGCTGAGTTATTTGCCTTTGGTTGCGAGATCCAAAATCGTGAGCGTCATTTCAAGACTCTTATGGAGGCTTGGCAGTGGCAAGAATTCAGCATAGCTATGGAAGTTATGTGCCCCAGTGAAGTAGTTCGGAGTCAATAAACCTTTCACCGAGAGTGCAGAGCCGTCTGTACCGCCACGCATGGCGATGGTATTAGGCTTTACGTTAATCAAATCAGCCGCCTGATAGATGAGGTCGATCGGCCAACGATCATCGCCTAAGCTATCAATGATGTTGTTGTAGACGTCAACGAGCTTCACATCAATCTTGGCTCGAGGATACTGAGCACGAATCGCTTCAACGGCTTCAAGTACATAGGCCTTACGGGCTTCGTAGTTCTTGCGGTCGAAGTCGCGAATATTCATCTTGAGGTGACAAGCAGAGGCGTTGGCTTCGCAGTCCGTGAACCACCAGTAGCCTTCTTTGCCTTCGGTGCATTCTGGTGTCTGTTGGCGGTCGAAGCGATTAATAAGATCCGTCGCAACGAGCAAAGGATTTACCAACACGCCTTTAGCACTCATCGGATGCGCGGTCACGCCCTTGATGTCGATGAAGACCGAGCCAGCGTTAAACGTTTCATAAACAACTTCGCCTAAGGCGCAGCAGTCGATCGTGTAAGCAAAGTCAACCTTGAACTTATCAAGATCCATCAACTTAGAACCACAAAGACCAATTTCTTCGTCAGGCACAAAAGCCACACGAATGTCGCCGTGCGGACGGTTCTCATGCGTCATGATCGAGAGCATGGTCATGACGTTCGCAATGGCGGCCTTATTGTCAGCTCCAAGCACGCTCGTGCCATCTGTAAAAACGATGTCCTGGCCAGCATAGTCAGCAAGCTCAGGATGTTCGCTCAAGCGAATCCAAATGTCTTCAGCGGCATTCAGGCAGACGTCACCGCCTTCATAGTGAAGGACTTGTGCTTTGACGTTGGGAGAAAGATTGACAGGAACTGTATCCAAGTGGCAAACAAAACCAATGGTAGGCGCATTGTCAACGTTGCCCGGCAAACGTGCCGTGAGAATGGCATGATCATTGAGTTCAATTTCTACTAAACCCATGGCGCGCAATTCTTCTTGAAGAAGTTTGGCGAGGTCGCGCTGACCTTCGGAGCTCGGTACAACGCTAGCGTTGGCATCACTTTCAGAGCTTACAGCAACATAGCGCAGGAAGCGTTCCTGTAATTCTTTAACGTAAGGCATAGTCATGTTGGATGTCCTTATACATAAACGAAACCCCGTTAAAGACACGTAGGATGACATTAACGGGGAACACTTAAAGTAGTGAATTATTTAACGGGGGGATAGACGTAGCCAGAATCGAAACCGATCGGAAGGCCAAGACCCCAGTAAGCGTAAAGCACGGCCGTCAAGACGATGAGCAACGCAAACGTGTAAGGCAACATCATAGAGCTCAACGTACCCACACCAGCCTTCTTACAGTACTTCTGGCAGTACATGATCAAGAGCGGATAGAAGGGGAACATCGGTGTACAGACGTTCACGGCAGAGTCAGACACACGGAAAGCGGCCTGCGTGAGTTCCGGCGAGATACCCAAAAGCATGAGCATAGGGACGAAAATCGTGGAAAGAATGGCCCACTTCGAGGTGGCAGACGTGATCAAGAGATTCAAGAAGCCCGTGAAGATGATGATACCTAAGAGCGAAATCGTCGAAGGCATGCCAAGTTCTTTCAGGAACTGAGCACCAGAGATAGCCATCAACGTACCAATGTTGGACTTACCAAACACATAAAGGAATTGTGCGGCAAAGAAGGCAAAGACCATAAAGCCGAGCAACATCTTCATGATTTCTTCCATCGAATGGATCACATCGGTGGAGGACTTAAAGGTGCCAGCTGTGTAGCCGTAGACGATGCCAGGCAACGCAAAGAAGATGAAGAGTAATGGAACAATGGCCTGCATGACCGGTGCCTTCGGGCTCGTCAAAGAGCCATCAGGCGCGCGAAGCATGGAGTTTTCAGGGAAGCAGAGCGCAAAGAGCAAAACACCAAGACCCAAGAAGACGAGGCCGGCGCGACGGTAAGCCTTGTTTTCAAGATCTGTAATCGGGGTAATCTGAAGGTCTGGATCCTTTTCAAGCCCCTTGTCGAGCGGCATCGTTGCCCAAAGACGCGGTTCAACGATCTTGTCCGTGACGTACCAACAAGCAGCAATCACGAAGAAGGTACCACCCAAAGCGTAGAAGTAGTTACAAAGAACGTTCACCGTATAGGTGGGGTCAATCGACTGAGCAGCAGACTGCGTAAAGCTTTGCATGATCGGGTCGATCACGGAGGGGGTATAAGAGGCCGTAAAGCCACCAGAAAGACCAGCGAACGAACAAGCCACACCAGCGAGCGGATGGCGACCAGCTGCATAGAACATCAAGGCAGCCAACGGCATCAAGATGACGTAGACAGAGTCGCTCGCCAAGTGACAGATGATTGAAACGACAATCACAGCAGGTGTCAGGGCAGAGCGAGGAATATAGCTCATGAGCTTACGCAACAACGTACGAATAAAGCCAGAGCCTTCGGCAATACCAATACCCAACGTGGCCACAAGCGTGATGCCAAGCGGCGGGAAGTTCATGAAGTTGCGCACAGAGCTGATGACGAGATCAAGCAAATTCTGCGGCGAAAGGATGTTGACCACCTGAATAATCTGACCCGTCGTAGGGTGGCGGTAGTCAAATGTAAAGAAGGACAACACGAAAGAAAGTACACACGTAATGACGAGCGCCCAAATAAAGAGCATCGTAATGTGCGGTAGCTTGTTACCAGCGGCTTCAATCACGTTCAGAAAGCGATTGAGAGCTCCCGTTGGCTGTGGAGTGGTTGGAGTCATCGTTATTCCTTTGATTTTTAACGATTCCTGTCCAAAGGTAGCGCTTCTTTTGAAGTGACACCGTGGGGCCTGATAAGGAAGGGGACAGGTCGCGACTCGGCGTGAGCTTTAACTTAGCCGAAGCCCTGTATTGTAAGCGAGGACGAGAAAAGGTGGTTTGAAAATGATGCGAAAAAGACACGAGTCAGTCAGGCGAACTGACGCGTCGTTGGTGAAAGTGTTGAGGGTATAAAAAGCAAAACGCCGCGATCCGACGAGAATCACGGCGTTTCAATCTCAAAAAGAGGTTAGCAATTACTGCGCTTTAGCCTCTTCTTTTTCAGCTTCTTCAGCCGCAGCGATGGCAGCGGCAATGTCAGCTTGAATGGGGTTCGGGCGACCCGTCCACCAGCAGTAGAAGCCATAGGCAAAGCCAGAGAGAGCATACAAGCAGAAGAGGACAAAGATCGAGAGCGACGTGTTGCTAGAAATCACGATGAAGAGCAAGGAGAACACAACGATGAACCAGAACGGAATCGTGCGCACAACCGCGTAGCTCTTACCCGAGAAGAAGGGGGCGTTGGACACCATGGTGAGACCAGCGTAGAGCGTCACAACAGCGGCGATTTCGCTCTGATAGGGCAGAAGCCAATCGGGCAACTTGCCTTCGCAACCGAGCCATACAAAGCCGCACACCAAAGCAGCAGCGGCCGGAGAGGGCAAGCCCTGGAAGTAGTTCTTGCTCACGACGCCCACGTTGCAGTTGAAGCGAGCTAAGCGAAGAATGGCACAGAGGCAGTAGATGAACGCAATAGCCCAACCTAACTTGCCAAGCCCCTTGAGGGTGTATTCGTAGACGATGAGACCAGGGGCAACACCGAAACTCACGGCGTCAGCCAAGGAGTCCATCTGAACACCAAATTCAGATTGGGTGTGTGTCAAGCGAGCCACACGACCGTCCATACCGTCAAAGAGCATGGAGAAGAAAACAGCGATAGCGGCAGCGATAAAGTCACCGTTCATCGCGGAGATGATGCCGTAGAAAGCAGAGAAGAGAGCGGCAGCCGTAAAAGCGTTCGGAAGAACATAAATGCTCTTGCATTTAACCGTATTGAGGCGACGCTGGCCGATAGAGGCCAAGCTTTCGCGCTGAGGTGCGTTGGGATTGCTCATCTTTGTTAGTTCAAAACCTTATATTGCAAGTGGTGTGAGGGCCAACTTGCAGTGAGACCGATAAGAGATCGGCAGCCCAGATGGTGAGTGTGTCCCATCTTCTCGCGTTAAAAAGCGTCGATTATAGGCGCCTTTACGCAAAACAATCTATGATCTTAGCAAGTTTTGAAGCGCTAGACCAGTCTAGTAGTTGCCTAGGGGCTACCTGAATGACGAGGGATGAAATGGTGAAATACTCGAAAGGCCGACGCGCTAGACAACCGATTTATCACAAAAAAAACATTAAACGATTTTGACTTCAATGGATCCGACGCCATTGACGCCCCCTTTAAGGAGGTCACCAGGCTGAACGGAAGCGGCACCCGAAGGCGTACCGGTGAAGATCAAGTCACCTGGGCGCAATTCCCAATATTTGGAGAGTTCAACGATGGTTTCTAAGGGACTCAAAATCAAATGATCGGTCGAGCCACCTTGGCGCTTACGATTATTGACGTAGAGCCAAAGGTCAGCAGGCGCTGGCATCGGGCAACGGTAAGCCGGGCGAATGTAACTCACTGGCGCAGCACGCTCAAAACTCTTGGCGCGCGTAATATCGTTGGCGCCTGAGGACATCTTTTGGTCACCCAGCGTAAAGTCGATCCCGACACACCACCCCCAAACGGCTTCAGCAGCTTCTTCGAGCGTCATGTTGCGACCACCTTTACCAAGGGCAGCCACGAGTTCAATTTCGTGTTTTAAGTCTTGAGAATGCGTGGGCATGGGTACCGAAAGACAGTCACCTTCGGCAACAGGGGCGACAGTGTCGACCGCCTTCATGAAGAAAAACGGAACATCCTTCACTTGCGTGCCGGGTTCTGCGTAGTTCTTTGCGACCCCGTAGACACGATGAATCGGAAAGAAGGTATAGCGCTCATCCTGAATAGGAACGACCGGTTGTTGCGGCGGGGCAAAAACAAATGGCATGAGAAAGACTCCGCATGGAGAAAGTAAAAAACGCCTATAGTTTACACCGCCGACTTAATTGGGAGATTTGATAATGCGATCAGCAAGGAGTGTGACAGCGGCCGCATAGAAGTAGCTACGGTTATAGCGAAGAATGGCGGAGAAGTTACGCGTCCCTAAATACCACTTGGTATAGAGCTGACCTTTGGCATTGCGTTGAGGCAAGTCAACTAGCAACACGGGTTCGTCGTCTGGGAGCGGGAAGTGCTCATAGAGTTTGACGCCAGCTTTAGCCATCTCACCAACTGTGCTGTGGGCTTCAATACCACCCGAATCGGTGGCTTCAAAGATTTCGTCAGAGGCTGTGACGGTATAAAGGACGCCACGACCAGGTGTCCAGCCGTGTGCCACAAGGAAGTTTGCGACCGATGCAATGGCATCGGCTTCATTGTCGATCAGATCAATTTTTCCGTCATCATCTCCATCGAGCCCCCAACGGTCGACGGAACTTGGCATAAATTGGCCGTAGCCAATGGCGCCCGCAAAGCTACCCAAGACGGTGACAGGTGAAATCTCTTGACGCCAACAAAAGTCTAAAAAGGCAGCCAGTTCTTTTTTAAAGAAATTCGCTCGACGGGTGTAATCAAAACTCAAGGTCATTAACGAGTCGAGTACACGATAGCGCCCCATGTTACGTCCGTACATGGTTTCAACCCCAATGACGGCTGTAATGACGTGGCGAGGTACCCCGTGCGACTTATCAATGCGATCAAAGACTTCTTTATTGCGAGCCATGAATTCTTTGCCGCGCGCAATGCGTTCTGGGCTCAAGAAGGGCTTTGCGTATTGTGAAAAGTTGCGTTTAGGTGCTTTGGTGTCTTTGGGCGTGTCTTTACGCACAATCGGATCACGTGGCTTTGGTGTCATCAAACGTTCGGCGGTTTCGGAGTAGCGCGCAACGGCGACTTCATCCTCGAGCCATGCCATAGGAATATTGTAGGTTTGATGCACTTGAGCCAAAAAAGCTTTGACGTCGTCACGCTCTAGATAGTCTGAGGCCGAAGGTGACTTGAGGGGGGGATCTGCGACATCCAACGCGGCGACCTGACTTGAAGATGCGTCAGCGTACGCGGGCTGGCCAGCAGGCAAAGTGGCGAGCATCGCGGCGATGGCGAAAGAAAGGCCCGATAGACGGGGAAGTGGCGTTGGTATCATGAATGAATAAGTAACGTCGAAAATAAAGGCTTCAAAGCATTGTATCAACCTCTCACGCTAAGAACGAGCGTCGTAACGTCCGATAACATGAAGCTTTGGGGCTTAAGTCTGAAAATGTCGTTGGTACGTTAAAATGAAGCCAATATCAGGGGTGTGATCCAAGAATAAATCCCCTGTCTTGCCGAATAAAAAAGCAGTGTTGCGCTTGGCTTAGGTTGTGAGCAGAGCGTGCACCACAATAAAGGAAAACTATGCAAAAGAACCCGGCTGATGCGTCAACTGGCTACTTTACTCATGATTGTGTGTTGGTGCCTAATCCGTTATCCGAGGCGCCTGAATGCCCTGAACGATTGGACCATATTGAAAACAATATGATCGCGTTAGGGATTGAAGATCGTGTTTGGCGAGTCGAAGCGGCACGTGCACCGTTAGAAGCTGTGCTCCTTGCGCATGACGAAGAATACATTCGCCGACTCGAAGCGGCATCAGAAGGCGACTCTGCGGCCTTGGCTACCTTTACGGCACCTGATACTCGAGTGGGTAACGAGACCTTTGATGCCGCCATGAAAAGTGCGGGTGCGGTTGTCGAGGCGATTGAAGCGTTATTTGCAGGAAAGATTCGTAATGCCTTTTGTGGTGTGCGACCTCCGGGACACCATGCTGGTCGCCATGAAGCACGAGGGTTTTGTTATCTCAATAATGTGGCGATTGGGGCTTTGTGGGCGATTCAGCGAGGCTTTGCGAAGCGTGTGGCGATCGTTGACTTTGATGTGCATCATGGCGACGGGACTGAAGAAATCGTAGCGGGTAACGCAGCAATTCGCTTTCATTCGCTCTTTCAATGGCCGCTCTATCCCAACCGGGTGATGACGCCTCAACCGAATAATGTGGTGACCACGCCGATGGAAGCAGGGGCAGACGGGAATGCTTTAGCAGATGTGCTCGAAACCATTTGGTTGCCGAGCTTAGAAAAATTTAAACCCGATCTCATCATGGTCTCAGCTGGGTTCGATGCACATACTGAAGAACCGATAGCTCAACTCAAAATGACCGAAATGGACTATGCCCGTATTACGCGCCGCTTGTTAGATGCGGCGGACACCCTTTGTGAAGGACGCTTGGTGAGCGTGTTAGAAGGAGGGTACGCCGTGCGCAGTTTGGCGCGTAGCGTGATGAGCCACCTTAATATGCTCGTGATGCGTGGAAAGCGAGCTCAGTAAGACACGTACGATAAAGGACAATTCCAATGGCCTTATTTTCTCAGTCGGCCCTTAAAGACGGTGTCGCGATGCGCGAAGTGTGGGCCTGGGCTGCTTTTGACTTTGCCAACTCTGGATATACGACCGTGGTTCTCACGGCCGTTTTTAACGCATATTTTGTGAGTGTTGTCGCTCAAGGGACTGCGTCTGCCACTTTTTTGTGGACAGTCATCATTGCGATCAGTAACGCCGTGAGTCTATTGTTGATGCCAATCATCGGGGCAGTCGCTGACGCAACCGCGCGCAAAAAACTTTGGCTTGCGGTCGCAACGGTGATGGCAGTTAGTGGCACGTTGGGGCTCATGTTGACGGGGCCGGGTACCATCCTTTGGGCGGCACTTATGATCATCATGAGTAACGTTGCTTATAACGTCGGTGAATCGTTAAATTCTGCCTTTTTGCCTGAAATTGCACGTGAAGAAGCGGTGGGTAAAGTCTCTGGTTGGGGCTGGAGCTTTGGCTATTGCGGTGGAATTCTGACTTTGGGACTCTGCTTAGCCGTCGTCATTGGGGGTGAGCAATTGGGCTACAGTATGGATCAAACGGTGGCAGGCACCATGGCTGTGACCGCGATCGTTTTTGCGGTGGCTGCGTTTCCGATCTTTTTATTCCTCAAAGAACGAAGCGTCCCAAGACTCAAGGTGTCTGACAAGGCCGCGGTTAAGAGTGTCGCTCTAGAGAGTTTTAGCGAAATTCGTCGTACGTTAGGGAGTTTGTCGACCTTCAGAGACTTTGCTTGGTTGTCGGTGTGCGGCTTTTTATACCAGTGTGGTGTGTCGGTCGTGATTACGTTGTCAGCAGTCTATGCGGCGGCCGTGATGGGCTTTGAAACGCAAGATACCCTCTTGATGGTCTTTTTGGTGAATATCACAGCAGCGGTTGGCGCTTTTGGGTTTGGTTATATTCAAGACCGTATTGGCCATAAACGCGCCTTGGGCGGCACGCTCTTAGTGTGGGTATCGATGATTGCCGTGGCCGCTTTTTCTACGGAACGTTGGGAATTTTGGGTGGCGGCCAATTTGGCAGGACTCGCCATGGGGTCGTCACAGAGTGCTGGTCGCGCGATGGTAGCTGTCTTTGCGCCGTCCTCTCGTTTGGCGGAATTTTATAGCTTCTGGAATATGGCTTTGTGGTTTGCGGCCATTGTGGGTCCCCTCTCTTATGGGGCGATCACATGGATCACAGGTAACGACCATCGCACGGCCATTCTCTTTACAGGGCTCTTCTTTGTCGCATCGATCTTAGCTTTGATGCCCGTCAATATGAAGCGTGGTGCTGAGGCGGCAGAAAAAGCGAGCGCTAGCTAAGACACGTACCGGACGAAAAAAAGGGAGGCTTCTTGACGAAACCTCCCCGTTTTATTGTTTGGGTGTTGTTTAAGAGTGATTGAGTTCTCGACGAACCTTCACTTCTTTCCCCTTATTGAGTTCATAGACGCGGCGAGCATCGTTGGCTAAGTCGTGCATGTCAAGTGCTTCGTAGGACTTAACAATCAACAAAAGGGCATCATCGCGCATCGGCGTGTTCTGGAATTCACGCACCACGCGTTGTGCGCGTTCAATTGCCGCGACATAAGCGTGTCGAACGTAGTAGTATTCTGCTGTCCGAAGTTCGTGTTTCGCCTGAGCAAGCACTAACTGGTGCATGCGGCGACGAGCTTCAGGCGCGTAACGGCTTTCTGGGAAGCGAAGGGTAAGTTCCTTCAATATGTCAAAGGCTTCCTGTGCTGCGTTCGCGTCACGTTCGCCCAAGTCTTGGCCCGAAAGCTGAGCAAACCAACCGTCGTTTTCGTTAAGTGTTGCCAATGCCTTCAGATACATGACATAGTCACTGTTGGCATGATTGGGATACGCCTTCAAGAAACGATCGGCACCCTGAACCGCTTGAGCGGCATCGCCATCTTTCCAGTTTGCATAGATCAATTCGATCTGAGCTTGCTGGGCATAGCGACCAAAGGGGTAGCGAGCTTCGAGCTTGGTGTAATAGTCTTTGGCCTGCGTCCAATTGCTTTCATCGAGCGCGACGCGGGCTTCTGTATACAATTTGTCGGCCGTCCATTCTGCTGTTGGGTCAACATCCATCGATTCGAGCCAAGAGCAGGAGGCGGTTGCCAGCGTGAGCGTCGTTACGGCAAGGAGTCGTACGACGGATCGCTTATTAGGAAACTGGAAATTCATGACTAGCAGTTGCGAAAAAGATCTTTCGAATTATAACGACCTCCCAGACGAAGGGAACGTCGCTGATGATGACACTTTACCAACTTTCACGGTCGAAGGTTTTTGGGGAGAGCGTTTAGATAAGGTTTTAGCGACCTTAATGCCCGATATTTCGCGTGCTCGTCTTCAAAAATTGATCGAAGACGGTAGCGTAGAGGTCAATGGCGAAGTGGTTCAAAAAGTCCGCCAGAAAGTCTCTGAAGGGGATGAGATTGCACTCCTTGAAGAGCCGCATCTGGATGAGGCACTGGCGTTTACAGCCGAAGAGGGCGTTGAATTCGATGTGGTCTACGAAGATGATACGATCATCGTTGTCAATAAGCCTGCGGGTCTTGTGGTGCATCCTGGGGCGGGAAATCCCTGTGGAACGCTATTAAATGGCCTTCTTTGGCGTTTTCCCGAATTACGTGAGGTGCCGCGTGCTGGGATCGTTCATCGCCTTGACCGTGATACCACGGGGTTAATGGTGGTGGCTCGTACGTTAGCAGCTCAAACGAATTTGGTACGTCAGCTTCAAGAGCGTACAGTCAAGCGAGAATATTGGGCTTTTACTTTGGGTTCTGCAGCGCCAGACTTTACGGTTGATACGCCGATTGGTCGCGATCCGCGTAGCCGCATCCGCTTTAAATGCTTCCCTGGGAGTACGGGCGTTCGTGCTAAGCCAGCTCGTACGCGTGCCCGTTGTGTGGGTTGGAGTAGTATCGAAGGTTTGCCAGTATCGTGGGTGGCTTGCCGTCTGGATACGGGGCGTACGCATCAGATCCGTGTGCACTTAACGAGTGAAGATTTGCCGCTCATTGGTGACCAGGTCTATCGCGGTCGTGCGCCAGGCCTTTGTGTCAAACTCGAAAATGAGCTCGATTTCCATCGCCAAGCTCTGCATGCCTCTCGTTTGGGTCTTGAACATCCTAAGACGGGCGAATATATGGAATGGTTCGTTCCACCCGAAGACGACATGATCGACTTGATGGACGAATTGGGCTTTGGTCCATGGAATCAGCCAGTCAAAGTTTTTGAAAACGAACGCCTTTAATTTTTTTCCAAGAAGGATTTCTCATGGAACTGACCAAACCTGGTTTGGATATTTTGCAGCCCGCTTGGAAGGACGTGGTGCCTGAGGGCGTGGATGCGATCTTTACGTGTCGTGACGGGGGTGTCTCTAGCGGTGCCTATGGCAACGCCGATGGCATCATGGGCTTAAATGTTGCGCCGCACACAGGAGACTTTGGTGCCTGTGTCAACATGAACCGTAATATTGTTTCTCAGTTGGTGCCAAGCGATCCAGTTTGGCTTAAGCAGGTGCATGGCACGACGATTGTGGATGCCGATACGGTCGAGGGTGAACCTGAAGCCGATGCATCGGTTTCGACAAAGCCTGGTGTTGTTTGCACAGTGATGACGGCAGACTGCTTGCCCGTGTTATTGACCAACCTCGAAGGGACGGTTGTGGCTGCAGTACACGCTGGCTGGAAGAGTTTGGCCGATGGCATCATCCAAAAGACGATTCGTGTGATGCGCGAACGCGCGCCAGAGTCGACGGGATTCATTGCGTGGTTAGCCCCTCGCATTGGTCCTGAAGCTTTTGAGGTGGGTCCAGATGTGTTGGACGCTATGCTCGTTCATTTACCTAATGCCAAAGAAGCCTTTACGCCGGGTGAAGGTGATCGATTGATGGCTGATTTGGCGATGCTCGCTCGTATGGCCTTGGCTCAAGAAGGTGTCAAGGACGAACAGATTGTGGACTGTGGACTCTCGACCTACGCGCATCCGCGACGCTTCTATAGCTATCGCCGTGATGGTGAAAACTCTGGTCGTCACGCCGCGATGATTTGGATTAAGCCTGCCGAATAAGGATAGAAAGTATGGCCAAGATTCCTGTTGTCGGTTTTGTTTCGCTAGGTTGCCCGAAGGCACTTGTGGACACCGAACGCATTGTGACGGAATTGCGTGCACGTGGCTACCGTATTGGTAGTAGCTACCGTGACGCCGATCTCGTCATTGTCAATACGTGCGGTTTTGTGAATGAAGCCGTCAAAGAAAGTTTGGACGCCATCACGGAAGCGCTCGCAGAAAACGGTCGCGTGATCGTGTGTGGTTGCTTGGGCGGCCGCAAAGAAGAAGACGGCACGAACTACGTGATGAATCATTGCCCGAAGGTTCTGGGTGTGACGGGACCGGATTCGGTCGACGATGTGATCGCGATGGTTGAAACCCATTTGCCGCGTCCGCATGAACCTTGGGGGGATTTGGTGCCAGCTGCCGGGGTGCGTCTGACGCCAAAACACTATGCCTACCTCAAGATTAGTGAAGGGTGTAACCATCACTGCACGTTCTGCGTCATTCCGAATCTACGCGGCGGCTTAAAGAGTCGTCCTGTGGGTGAAGTGCTTCGTGAAGCTGAGAACCTCAAGAAGGCGGGTGTCAAAGAGTTGCTCGTCATTAGTCAGGATACAGCCGCTTACGGGGTTGACCGTCGCTATGCGCTCGACTTGCAAAGCGGGCGTGCTTTGAGAACGCATTTGCTGGACCTTTGTAAGGGGTTGGGTGAATTGGGTCTTTGGACGCGACTTCACTACATGTACCCGTATCCCTCGGTTGATGATATCGTGCCTTTGATGGCAGAGGGTCTCATTCTTCCGTATTTGGACGTGCCTTTCCAACATGCGCATCCGCGTGTTTTGAAGGCGATGAAGCGTCCAGCAAGTGCCGAAAAGAACCTCGACCGTATCGCTGCGTGGCGTGCGGTGTGCCCTGATATTACGATCCGTTCGACGTTTATTGCTGGGTTCCCTGGCGAAACCGAAGAAGAGTTCGAATATCTTCTTGACTTCTTGCGTGAGGCCAAGCTCGATCGTGTGGGTTGCTTCGCGTATTCACCTGTCGATGGTGCTCAAGCCAACTTGTTGCCTGGGGCCTTGCCAGACGAAGTTCGCGAAGAGCGTCGCAATCGCTTTATGGAGGTCCAAGCTGAGATCTCCGCAGAAAAGCTTCGCGCCAAGATTGGCCAAACGTTAGATGTGATGGTCGATGAGTACGACGATGAAGCTGGGCTCGCTATTGGTCGTACAAAGGCTGACTCGCCGGATATTGACGGCAAGTGTTACGTTGAAACGTTGACCCCCTATCAACCGGGTGACATCGTGAAGGTGCGTATCACAAATAGCGAGGAGTACGATTTAGTGGGAACGCCTGAAGACGAAATCAAGGCGTAAAACACGAAATGTCTACATAAGACGCAACGGGAGACGTTTTTAAAGTGTCTCCCGTTTTTTATGGTTGTGAACATTTTGTAACTAAGTCTTTGGTATAAAAATGGGGGTAGACACCAAATGTAGTGTCAAAACTCCCCTAAAATGGTGCCCTCGCCGGTCATAAAGGGATGGGGTAAGGCGTGTTTGGAAAGGTCCAAGGGCTTGAACTTTTCCAAACGGGCTTGCCCGAAGTTATTTGAAATTTGGAGTTATTTATGACCGACATCAGCGCAGCGCGTCCTGACGCACTCACGCCTCAAGAAATCACCGCTAAGGTGCTTGGCCTTTCTGTTACAAAGACAGCCATGCCTTGGCGTACCCAATTACCTCTCACCATCCTCGCGGGTTTTTATATTGGCCTTGGGGGTCTCTTTTGCACGCTCTTTATGAGTGATGCAACGCTTCCTTTTGCACTTCAAAAATTTATGGGCGGTGCCGTTTTCTCACTCGGGCTCTTTTTGGTGCTCGTGGCTGGTGCTGAACTCTATACGGGCAACACCATGATTTTCGCGGGTGCTGTCGACGGGCGCATTCGCTGGTGGCAGGTAGGCGCTAACCTTGTGCGTGTTTGGTTGGGTAATGCAATCGGTGCGTTGACGTTGGTGGCACTCGTTTTCTTTGCCAATGTGGCGGATATGGGCACGATGGCTAAGGGCATGATGTCTGTCGCCGTGGGTAAGCTTTCTGCTGATTGGCTTACGATCATGGTGAAGGGCATTCTCTGTAACTTGCTCGTTTGTTTAGGCGTTTGGGTCGGCTACGCTGGTCGTACGGTCGTCGATAAGGCCTTGGGTGTGGTCCTCCCTGTATCCGCCTTCGTGGCCCTAGGGTTTGAGCACTGTGTGGCCAATATGTATTTCTTGCCGTTAGCTTATGTCTTAAAACTCTCTGGCTATGCGCCTGAAGGTGTGCCACTTGACGTGATCACGCTAGACAACATTGCAAAGAATCTTTCAGCCGCGACGGTAGGCAATACGATTGCAGGTGTTGTCTTGGTCATGATGTATTTCTGGGCCTATAAGAAGCGCGACTAAACGATTGCTTTAAGGTCTTTTTTCGGTCTTTTTTCGAAGCCTCGCTCACGGTTAGCGGGGCTTTTTTGTTGGTTGGCTTGCGCCTTGAAAACGAACGAAAGCAACAGGTTGCCAAAGGGATTTCCTGTCTAGTGCTGTGATGCGTTATTATCAACAGACTAAATCATGTCTTGATGGCCCTCGTAAGGGGGCCTCAAGGGGTTATTCGGAAAGACTAATGTTCACCAAACGCATGCTGTCAGGCGCGATGGCGCTTGCTCTCTTAGGCCTTGTTGGAACAGCGCAAGCCGTTCAGCTGGGCAAATTGACCGTTGAAAGCCAACCGGGCGAACCTCTTGCTGCGGTTTTAGAAATTGACGACTTGGATCTGTCGATTTCGCCGCTCTTAGTGCGTGTTGCGCCGCCAGCCACGTATTTGCGTGAAGGCGTGACGTGGCCTTCGCAGGCACAAGACCTCAAGATGGCGCGAGATAGCGGCTCTTCGAGCGTTCGTCTGCGTGTCTATAGCGCGCAACCGATGACGGGTGAAGCCTTTCCGCTCTTGATTGAAATGAATGCGGGCGGCACGGTGACCGTGCGTCGTTATCAAATTTCGACACAAGACGGTCGCTTTGTGGTGGCGCCTTCGGCCGTGAAGACCACGGTCCAAGGGGGACCTAAGCGTGAAGTGCCGGAGCCATTAGTGGTGCCGAAGGCCAAAGAAACGCAGCCTGAAGCCCCTGTCTCTAAAGCTAAGCCTCAGGAAGAAAAGGCCTCAGCGGTCAAGGAAACTTCTAAGCCTGTCGTGACGAAGGCCGAAAAGACTGCTGAACGGAAGGTTGAACCCCAAGAAGCGCCGAAGGTCGAACCCAAGACCGTCACTAAGGCCGAAACGACGAAACCAGCTCCTACGCCCCATGCACGGAAGGGTCGCTATGCACCCAACGTTGTGAGGGAATATGTAGCCTTAAATGGCTTTGATGCCTCGGAACCCTTCCGCGTTCAAGAAGATATGACGCTTTGGTCTGTGGCCAAACTCTATTGGCCGGCTTATCGTGGTTCGACCATGGAGCAGATGTTGATTGCTTTTAGAAACGCGAATAAGACGTCGTTTATTAATGGCGATCCGAGTTTGCTCGGTGCAGGGACGGTGTTGAATCCGCCATCCGCTGAAGCGGTGTTTGCGATTGACCCGGTGGCCGCTTTCCGAGAAGTGCGTGGTGACAACGAAGTCATTCCGCTCGCAACTCAAAATCTGATCGATGCTCAATTGATTTCGACAGAAGTGGCTGGCAAGGTGGCTGATGCCCAGGATCGAGAGCGCGCTGCAGGTCATGGTCCTCAAGAGGTCGCTCAAGCCGGTCGCTATGCGCTAGAAGAACAAAAGGCCGAAATTTCTCACGAACGTCAGCTGATGTCTCCCAACGGTGGCGATCCAATTGGTGAGCCGCGCAGTGTGGCTAGCCCCGTGACGGCAGAACCCGTTGATGAAGCGCCAGCGCCGACGCCTGAGACTAAGGATGCGCCGGTCGATGATACGGGAACACCTGCAGCAACCACAGAACCTGTTGCTCAGAAGGCTGAGCCTGCGCTAGTGACTCCCATTGAGGAAAAGGTACTCTCTGCGTCCGAACAAAAGCCATTGCCGACTGATGAAAAAGGTTTGCCTAAAGCCGCCCTTTGGGGGGGCGGTGCTTTGATTTTGGCCTTGTTGGCATTCTTTGGTTTACGTTCTCGTAAATCTGAAGAGGTCGAACCTGAAGCCAAAAAGCCGATGACGGTTTCGATTCAAAAGAATGTTCAGCCTACTTCTAAGGCGCAGTTAACAGCGCTTGAAAAGACGGTAGACGAAGCGGTCAAGAATGGAACGACAGCAGGTGCCATGGGTGCGGGCAGTATGGCATATGCCATAGCTAAGCAAGAAGAGGAACGCGAGCAGGCTTCTAAAGCGAAGTCTGAGCAAGCGGCTTCTGACGCCGTAAACCAACTGACAAATGAGCAGCCCTGGTTGGCACCTGACGATGAACTGCCGCCCTTAGACGCTGACGATACGCGCTCGCCTGAAGCGACGGCTAAGGCCGCTAAGCAGACTGCTTCGGTGATTGATGCCGTGACCTTGGATCTTGATGACGATGTGGAACCAAAGGCCGCAGTTGATGCGACGACAGAGGCCATTGACACGAAGGCGGATGAATCCACCACGTTGATGCCTGAGTCAGACAAGGAACGTGCCCTTTGGCAGGCGCTTGACGCTAAACTCAAGCTCGCTTCGAGCTTTGTGGGGTTAGGTGCGCTCACTGAAGCCCTTGAACTCCTTGACGAAGTGAAGCGTCGAGGAAATCCGGATCAGCGCGAACGTGCGCTATTCCTTGAAGATCGTATTAAAAGCCGTACGGACGAAGAAACAAAGTGAAAATCGCCCTAGGGATTGAATATAAAGGGACGGGCTTTAACGGTTGGCAAATTCAGCCATCTTGCCCATCCGTACAAAAAACGATTGAAGAAGCGCTAGAAGCCTTTCTTTGTGTGCCTACACCGACCTTTTGCGCGGGTCGCACCGATACGGGTGTGCACGCCATGCAGCAGGTGGTGAGTCTCGATACAGAAGCTGATCGTCCAGAGCGCAATTGGGTGCGAGGTTTGAATGCTTTTTTGCCTGAAGGGGTCGCTGTGCGTTGGGCTCGTCGTGTGCCTGACGACTTTAATGCGCGTTTTTCGGCAAGGTCGCGCACCTACGAGTATTGGATCTATAACGACCCGATTCGTTCGCCCGTCTTGAGCGATCTGACGGGTTGGGTCTTTAGACCTTTAGACGTTGAAAGAATGCGTGAAGGGGCGCAGTACCTTTTGGGCGAACACGACTTTACGAGTTTTAGAGCGTCAGAATGCCAGGCTGCGGGCCCTGTGCGCACGATCCATCGTTTGGAGTTGACGCGTATGGGACGCTTGGTGGGCGTTCGTATTGAAGCCAATGCGTTCTTACAGCACATGGTGCGAAATATCGTGGGATCTTTAATTTTTGTCGGCACAGGTCGAGAAAAGCCCGAGTGGATTGACGAAGTCTTGCGTGCGAAAAGCCGTCACGTGGCTGCCCCCACGTTTAGTCCGAATGGGCTCTACTTGATGGGGGTTAATTACGAAGATCCGAATATCCCTGCGACGGGTCCGAGTCCTTTTGGATGGACAGATCCCAAGTTTGAGCATGTAGGCTAATCTGTAAGGTCGATGGTTTGGCGGGCTTTTTTGCCCGCGCCACGCGATATAATTGCCGCAGTTTAACGATGAACGCTCGTTTTTAATGAAACGAGCTTATAAATACACAAAGTCATGAGTTGGATTACCCACATTCTGCCGAAGATTAAGCGCGAAGATGCGCCTGAACGTAAGACGAGCCCGATTCCTGAAGGCGTTTGGACCAAGTGCCCTGGTTGCGAGCAACCCCTTTATACGGAAGAATTGTGTTCTAGTCTGCAGGTCTGCCCTAAGTGCGGTCACCATCATCGTATTGGTGCTCGTGCACGCCTGTTGGGGTTCTTAGACGCAGATAGCGCTGTTGAAATCGCCGAGAACGTTCGCAGTGTGGACCCGTTGGGCTTTGTGGATAGTAAGCCTTATCCTAAGCGTTTGGCAGCTGCTGTGGAATCGACGGGTGAAACGGATGCCTTGATTGCTATGGCCGGTACCCTGCGTTGTCAACCGATCGTGGCGGCGGCCTTTGAATTCCGCTTCCAGGGTGGTTCCATGGGTAGCGTGGTTGGCGAGCGATTCTCGCGTGCTGTGGACGAGGCGATTGCTCGTCGTGCGCCGTTTGTTTGCTTCTCGGCTTCGGGTGGCGCTCGTATGCAAGAAGGCTTACTTTCTTTGATGCAGATGGCGAAAACCACAGCTGCCATTACGCGCCTTCATAAAGCTGGGCTCCCCTTTATTTCGGTGTTGACCGATCCGACCATGGGTGGGGTTTCGGCTTCTTTTGCCTTTATGGGTGACGTGGTGATTGCTGAACCGCGCGCCTTGATTGGTTTTGCGGGACCACGCGTGATTGAGCAAACGGTGCGTGAAAAGTTGCCTGAAGGCTTCCAGCGCGCTGAATTCTTGCTCGCTAAGGGGCAGATCGACATGATCGTTGACCGTCGCGAAATGCGTTCTCGCATTTCTGCCTTGACGCAACACTTACTGCGTAAGCCGCCTGTTGTAGGTGCATAAAACCATCCGACGCCGTATGTCGGATACAATTAAACCAATGGTTGATGAGAGCCGCCAAGGGTGGGCAGCGAGCCTATACCGAGCGGCTCTTTTATTTTGGTGTTGGCCTTATCGTAGGGACACCGTGATGGAGACACATCGTCATGTTTGACGCGACTAATCTTGATGCTTGGCTTAACCACATTGAAGTGCTTCATTCGAAGCCCATCGACATGGGGCTCGAACGTATGCAAACGATGATTCAACGTTTGGGGTTGGATTTTTCGTCACAGACGGTGATTACGGTTGGGGGTACCAATGGTAAAGGCTCGACCTGTGCCATGCTTGAAAGCATCTATCGCGCCGCAGGCTACACGACTGGGATGCACACGTCGCCCCACTTGATTCGTCTCAATGAACGCTGTGTGGTGAATGGCCGCGAAGTGAGCGATGAGTGTCTCATGAAGGCTTTCCGTGAGGTCGAAGCGGCGCGCGCTGAAATGACGCTCTCTTACTTCGAATACACGGCCTTGGCGATACTCAAGATTTTCTTAGACGCTAAGCTCGATGTCGTGATCCTCGAAATTGGTTTGGGTGGTCGCTTGGATGCCATCAACTGTATCGACGGGAACGCCGCCGTGATTTCGACGATTGGGGTTGACCACGTGGCTTTCTTGGGGCATACGCGTGAAGCCATCGGCTTTGAAAAGGCGCATATCTATCGTGCGGGTTGTCCAGCTGTTTGCGCTGACCCGTTGGTGCCGTCCACTGTGCGTGACTATGTCGAAAAAATTGGTGCCGTGCGTCGTTTTGCCAACGAAGATTGGCGCGTGACGGTCAAAGATAACGGGCGCTTTACGTTCTCGATGGGCGCGACGCTTTTTCAGGACTTGCCCGAACCCGCTTTGGTCGGTGTTAATCAGTACAGCAATGCGGGGGGTGTGTTGGCCGTTGTCGCTTCTTTGATGGGACGCGTGCCTGTGACACAAGATGACATTGCGACGGGCTTAAAGACCGTGCGACTGACAGCCCGCTTTGAACATATCACTGACGATCCAGTCCCCACCATTATCGACGTGGGTCACAACCCGCAGGCGGCAGAAGTCCTCTTTACGAATGTCATCAAAACCCGTCAGCCGAATGAACGCACAATCGCGGTTGTCGGGATGTTGGCCGACAAGGATATGGCGGGCGTGATGCATATCTTGGCGGATGCGTTTGACGAATGGCACGTGGCGTCCTTAACGGGACCGCGTGCTGCGACGGCTGACCAATTAAAGACCGCGATGCTTGAAGCGGGTATTTCAAGCGACGTGATCACGACCTATGATGATGTGGCAAGCGCTTTGGCTGGCGCACGTCGTGAGGCCAACTTAGCAAAAAATAGTTTCCAAGCGGGGTCAGATCAGAACTCGACTGTTAGAATCGTTGTATTCGGTTCGTTTGTAACGGTGACTGCTGCGCTCGAGGTTTTTGATCGCGAAGGTATTCATCGTTAAAGTGGCTCGTATTTGATTTCCTAAAGAGGTTGTCGTCATGCAGTTTCCTAATCCCTTCAAAAAAGATAAGCCCGAAGAAACAGCGGGCGACGTGCGTATCGAGCCTCAAATGGGGGACGATGCACCGGCTCCATGGGACGTTCAGCCTACAGGAGAAGAGCCACCAGCCTTTGCTGTTGTGGGCGATGAGCGTGCAAAAGGGATGCCAGGGGCCGCCGTGCCACCCGTGACGCCGACACCAACGCCGCAAGCGTCTGATCCTCTGACGTCCACGCAACCCTTGCAGCCGAAGCCCGCGGTGACGAAGCCCGTCGTTGAGTCCATGCTGTCCTCTTCGGCGACCTCTCGTGTCGAACCGATGATGTCGTCTTCAAATCCGAAGGTGATGCCAGCGTACGATCCGAATGATGCTCCAGTATTGGGTGAGTCTGGGAGTGCTCCTGCACCCTCTGCCCCCAAAAAGCCAAAACCCGTGGAGCCTGATTCTTCGGAGGTTCAGGCGCCGGCTGAAGAGCCCAAGAAAAAAGGGTTCTTCTTTGGACGCTTCCAAAAGCAGACGGCGATGGACGAAGATCTGGATGATCCGATCAATGAAGAACTCTACGAGCAGCGTCAACGCACCCGTTACCGTTTAGTGGGCGCGGCAGCTCTGATGGTCTTGGTGATTGTGCTTGCCCCCTTCTTACTTGATAAAGAAGGCGACTTACCGAAGTCGGATCTCTCGACTGAGATTCCGGCGATCACAGAAAAAGCAACGACTACACTTGAAACGAAAGCCGATCCACGTCCCGATCAAGGGAGTTCTGGTGACATTGACGTGATGCCGAGTTCTGTGGACAAAGAAACGTCAACCGCGAAGGCGAATTTGCAAAATGAAGCGCGTCAGCCCGTCAAAATGGACGCCAAGCCCGAGAAAAAGCCAGAGCCTAAGCCCGAAGTCGCAAAGAAACCAGAGCAACCTAAACCGAAGGTGGGTTTGACGGCGCCGACAGGTAAAGGCTATTTCGTGCAGGTTTTGGCAACGAGCAGTGAGCGTAATGCCGATCGTCTGGTGCGTGAATTGACGAATCAGGGGTTACCAGCCTATAAGCTTGCGCTTGAACAAAAAGCCGGTGTCATCTGGCGCGTACGCGTAGGTCTATATAAGACGCAAGAAGAAGCGCGAGGCGTACAAGGTACGTTGGCACTCACAGGCCACACGGGTAAACTCATTGTGGGTAACCAATAAGAAGCGTTTTCAGATAGAATACGCATCAACATCCAAAGCGCAGGTTCTTGTGGGATCTGCGCTTATTTTTTCTGTTTTTTCTTTTGTGCCTCTTTCTATCTCATGACTGAAATTGATTGGATCATTAGCGCGGTTCTTTTGCTCTCGACCATTGTCGGCGTGATGCGCGGCGTCGTTCGAGAAGTGCTCGCCATCGTGGGGTGGATCGCTGGCATTATGTTGAGTATGAGCTTTGCGGGTGAGATCGCTGACCGTATTCCGCTCGAAAGTCTAGGCTACCTCCCGAAGGTCATCATTGCGTCCGTCTTGATTTTGGTCGGATGCTTGTTTGCCGTTGGCCTTTTCGGTTTTATTTTGCGAAAGATGATGGAGGTCGCTTCGCTCTCCTTTGAAGACCGTGTCTTGGGCGCTGTCTTTGGGTTTGTGCGAGGCATCATTGTTGTGGCTGCTTGTGTCTTTTTGTTTGGGTTGTCCGATAAACTCAGCTCGAGCAATATGTGGCAGCAATCTGTGATGATTGGCCCCGCTCAGACTGTGATCGATTGGTCGATGCCCTATATGCCTGATTGGATTCAGGCCTTGCGCGGTCAGAAGATTCAGGGGATTTAATCGTCTCGTGGTTAAGTTTCAAAGAGGTGTTTGTTGAGAAGAGCAAACACCTCTTTTGTTATATTAAAAGCGAGAATCGTGCCCAAGTGCTTACAAAAAAGCGCTTTTTGCGAGAGGAATAATTTGCTATGATTTCGCTGACTTCAGTTAACGAGTTGGAGGATAAGCGTGCTTGGTGAAACACCGGATGGATTTCAGACCATTACGCCAGAAGAAGCAAAGGCGTTGATGGATAGCCAAGACGTTGTGATCTTGGATGTGCGCGAGCCGCATGAATTTGCGATGGGCCATGTGCCTGGTGCAATCAATGTGCCGATGGGTGAAATTACGTTGGGTCGCGTTTTGCCGCAAGCCCCAGATTTAAAGCAAACCGTGTTGGTGTATTGCCGCTCGGGGCGTCGTAGCGACGTCTCGGGGCGCATCATGGCGCAAAGTGGCTACCACGATGTTCGAAATTTCTTGGGCGTGATTCAGTGGCCCTATGAATTGGTTCGTTAATTAAACATGAGGCCGTCTGATGGCAGGTCAGGCGGCCTTTGTGTTGATTTTGTCAAGGCTGTTGAACCTCAACAGTTCGTTGTGTTCGGCGTCCGAGGTCGTCAACGGCAATCAGCTGATGGGTGCCTGGCGTCGCCTCCCACACCAGACTACGACCTGATGGCGTAACATCAATCAATCGGTCTCCGACAAACCAATAGACGAGCTTGGCGTCAGGCGGCGTACTTGCTCGAAGCACAATACGTGCTTGTGGCGTGTCGCTACCACTCGTAAAGTAACGCGTCTTGGCACGAGGACTCAGAATCTTGGGAGCGGGCCCCGTCACCTGTTGCGGACGTTGACAGGCAGGATCCCAAGCAGGCAACGCGGGCTTAACGATACCCGCTTGCAAAAAGCGTTGTAGGTATTCAGTAGGCCAGTGTTCAAGATACTGGATTTCGGTGTTTGGCCCCTCTTGACAGGCGCGTAACCCCGTCGTTTTGTCGATGAGAACGGGCTTTAAAAACCCGGTTTCACGAATGGGACTTCGTCCAGGAATAAACCACGCTTTCATGGTGTCCGTGCAACGCACATCCCCTTCGGCGTCGGTGGCGAGGTCGCCAGTAGAACGACAAACCGTTTCTTCACTCACAAGGGGTGGTCGGGCATTCAAGGCTCTCAGGTCGTCCTGGGTGAGGGCAAATTGACGGTCCGTCAATAGGCGTGTGGCGACGCTCTTAAAAAGCGGTTGCGCAACGAGTGCGCCTTGCAACCAGGGGCCAGGTCGCCCATTAAAGTTACCTAACCACACGACAATTGCATAGTGACCTGCAAGCCCCGCTGTCCAAGCATCTCTAAAGCCGTTTGAGGTGCCAGTTTTCCAGAGTAGGGGGACCTCTAGGCCGTTCACCTTGATTGTCTCGCCGCCATCAGCAAGCATACGACGCACAATCCACGCGGCTTCTGGCGAGAGTAATGGGCGTGTTGCCTTCGCGCTATCCGCGTCACTACGGACAACCTGGCGCCATAACCCATGATTAGCGAGCGTCGAATAAAGTTCAGCCAAGTGAGTCATGGTGACTTCTGCACCACCCAACACAATCGAGAGACCGTAATGCTCACGCGGGTGTGTGAGTGGCACGCCAGCTTGATTCAAAAAGGCATAGAGGTCGGGTTTGAGTTGACTCGCTAACGTGATGGCCGGCACATTGCGGCTTTCGTTGAGGGCATCCGTTGCATGTAATGGGCCACGATAGCGTTTGTCGGAGTTGCCGGGCTGATAGCCATGAAAGTCTCGAGGCTCATCCATCAAGAGCGATTGAGCATGAATAAGCCCTTGGTCAAGCGCTAAGCCATAGACAAAGGGTTTAAGGGTGGAACCGGGGCTTCGTGGTGCGAGTGTGCCGTCGACTTCACCAGCAATCTGGCTATCAAAAAAGTCTGCGCTCCCAATATGCGCCAAGACCGACATGTCGCGTGTGTCGACAACCATCAAGGCACCGTTAGGCACACCATAGGGTTTGAGTCGCGCAACGGTTGATTTGAGCAGTTTGTCGAGCGACTCATTGAGCGAGAGACTCAACGTGGTGTTGAGTGTCTGATTGGGATGCGTGATTTCAACAAGACGCACAAAGTGGGGCGCATGAAAGGGGAGCGCCGAACGAGGTTGTACTTTGAGGGGCGCCGTGATGATGGGGCTTAAGCGCGGATGAATGAACCCCGACTTAAGCGCACGTTCGCCTGCAGCGATACGGGCTTTATCAAAGTCTTGCCCAGTGAGGGGCGAGCGTTTGACTGGGTTTTGTGGTACCACCGAGAGCGCAATCGCTTCAGCGGTTGTGAGTTGGGACGCGTGTTTACCAAAATACACCAGGCTCGCTGCTTCAATGCCTTCGACATTGCCACCATAGGGGGCGAGGCTCAAATAGGCACTCAGGATTTCGTCTTTGGTGTAATGCGCGTCATAGCGAAGCGCCCAAAGCATTTGGGAGAGTTTGCCCCGCCACGTGCGAGTGTCAAGGTTTTGTAGACGTCTTGCTACCTGCATCGTGAGCGTAGATGCACCGATTTTGCGTGGTCCCATCGCGGTCGACCAGGCCGCTCTGACGACAGACAAAGGATTGACGCCTGGATGGTCATAAAAGTAACGGTCTTCATAACGAAGTGTCGCCTCGATAGCTTCACGAGAGAGCGCCTCTGTCGTGACAGGTAGTCGATAGTAGCCGTCCTTTGTAAGGGCTAAATGCAACAAACGCCCTTCGCGATCGAGGGTCACTTGAGACCATTGCGTCGAGTCGTCAATAAGTTTGGGCTTAGGTTGCTGATGCGCCCACAAAAGGACGCCACCCGTGCCGACCACAGTCAGCACGGTGACACCAAGGGCGAGGCGAAGGAACCAACGCATGCAGTACTCCGATATTTAAGGCTTCACTGTGAGCGTACTGCCTTTGTCTCGGCCATGCAATGCGGGATCAGCCCCATCTTCAGCCACAACGGGCGGCACAGTAAAGGTACCAACGGTTTGCGCACGGATGTCGTACGTAAAGACCGATTCTTGTTGGTTGAGACGAACGACACCCACTAAACGATCTTCAGCCGTATGTGTACTCATGACGTCCATACCGTCGAGTTGCGTTTCTGGGTTGAGTAACGCAAAACCGGTTGGCAAAAGATCGGTAATGATGACGGGTGTATAAAACGTTTCGCCAACGCGTCGCGCTCGAATTTCAACCGTCAAAATGTCACCAGGCTTTACTGGTGTTTCAGGGGTGATGACTTGCCCAGTTTCATTTAAAAGACGCTTTGTGACCTCGATTCCTGCTTCAACCGCTTCGGTTGGTGCAGCGACCGGCCAGCCGCTAGCCGTGGTTTGCCAATAAAGTCCTTTAAGTGGCGTTTGGCTCACCACTTGGAATTGCGGGCAACCTGGCGACGTCAGTGTGAGGCGAGTGTCAGTGCGTGTCATGGTTTCTTTGCCGCGCGTGGCATCGGGTTTGACGCAAGTGAGAGTCACTTTGTCTAAAGACGCTTTGGAGGGTTGCGTGAGAGAAGCTAAGGCGGCCGCCACCAACGCACGCTCTCGTACGCTTAAGTTCGAGACATTGCGGGTGTTAAGCGCTCCTAAAAGCTGATCGGTCTTTTTGTTAAGACGTGAAAGGGCAGCAAGTGCGGGTAGCCCACCCAAAGTTTGTGCGCCAGCGCCATCCACCTTATTGACCGAAAGTTGGATTGTGTTGCGCTCTAACGAATCCGCTTCTTCAGTTAAGCGCATCAAGCGATAGGCATGGGCTAAATAAAGCGCCGTTAAGTCGTGCTGCCAATCGAACTGTCGTGCATCCATCCGACGGCGTAGTGCTTCGATGCGTTCGACTTCAAGGCTACCTTCTCGGGTCAAGAGGGCCAAACTCCAAGCTACGGTGCGTGCTTCGTCTAAGGTCTCTGGCGTAAAGCCATCGAGATGATTGGATAGCGCTTGCGTGAGTTGCGTCAAGAGGTTGGGATCAAACCCGATTTGCTTTTCACGTAACGTGAGTAAGAAGTCAAGCGCCCAGGCAGACGTGAGTAGCGACGGCGCGTCACCACGCCACGGCGCTAAACCATTCCACTGCATGTGGTCTCGAATCTGTTGCAGGGCTTCGTTGATGCGTTGATCAGCCTCTTTGGCAAAGTCCTCAGGGGTTTGCGTGAGCGATATCTCAGGTGTATTTCTAAGCAGTGCCCAGGCGTGTGCGGCACCGATTGCGGTTTCTGGGCTAGCCCATTTGGGGCTCGGAAGCCCCTGCATGAGGCCTAAAACCAAAGGCAATGGCGTCGTGCTGATCGTAGCGGATGTGGTTTCCCCCGTTGGCGCTAAAGCCATCATTGAAGGCAATGTTTTGGTCGTTTCTGCCCCAAAGGCTGCCCAATGAAGGTCAAGCATACGAGGCACTGAAGGACGCACAGAGAGGGTCTCGGTGCGTTCTAAAGTATCGCCCGTTTGGTTTGTGGCAGTGACGGTGATGGGCGTATTGCCTAAGTTTAGTCCGACCGTGAGATCAGTCCAGACGCGCGCTTCGCCCGCTTGTGGCAATTGGACGGCGTTAGAGGAGGCGTCAACCTTAAACCCTTTGGGCGGCGTCATCGTCACGGTTCCTGTCCAAGGCGTGTCGCTACGCAGGGTCGCTACCGCACGGAAGGTGTCGCCTGGCGTTGCAAAGAGAGGCAACATAGGCGTCAGAATTTGGGGTGCACGAATCTCAACCTGTGTCTCCGTGTGGCCAATCTGATCGAACGATGCACCCGTAGCCATCAAGCGTACGCGCCCATTAAAGACTTCTGGGAGCCTGACATTCAATGTGCGGCCATTGGCATCGGTTTCTATGCTACCCGCCCACCACACGGCGGCTTTTTGTGCGGTTCGTCTAAAGGGATTGGCCAAGGCGTTTGCCATATCTTTGGCCATAAAGAGGCCACCCCCATAGGTCGTGTCGCTAGGCAACTTGATACCTTCTGGGATCAGAGTGTCCAAGGTTTGACGAGTTTCAACTTGAAGCGCACGGTCTTTGAGAATGGCATCAACGGGACTAGGTGTGCGATAGCCCGTGAGTGACAAAATGCCTTCGTCGACCGCCCACAAGAAGACGCGACTCGGGCTTGAAGTCTTGACCGTGACTTGCAAGGCCTTTGTATGAGCCACCGCTTTAGGTGCTTCGAGTGTGAGATCTAACGCACGCTTTTTGAGGTTAAGCATCACGGGGACTGCGCTTCGGGTATACGCCTTGAGGTAGCGATGCGCTTCAGAAGACGAACGAATGAGGGATGCGTAGAGCCAAGCCCTACCGTTGACGTCTTGAGGCATGGCGAGCGTAAGCGTATTGTTGCCGCGCTTCACTTTGACCCATTTTGATGTGAGAATACGATCGCTTTCAAGCGTCAAAAGTGCCATCCCATCAAAGGGTGAGGTGAGTTGAAGCGAAGCGGTTTCGTTGGCTTCTAAAGTGTCCTTCTCGACACGAAGACGTAAGGGGGCATCTGGAACGTCGTTGGCTAAAACGGGACGCAAGTCGTCGCCCGAGACCTCGTAGGGGAGTTTCGCTAAAGGTTGCCCTTGGGCATTTTGAACCAATAAAACAAAAGCGCCCGGCGTTTGTGTGTCGAGTTCAAAGGATACCTGGCCATTTGCGTCGGTAGTTAACGTCGTGGTCGAGACCGGGGTTTCAACCGTACGATCGCTATAACGCAACATCCCTTGACTGTCGGTCGAGAGTTCCGTCACGCTTTGGCGTCGTGCTGTCGTGACGATCAAAGTGGTGTTCGTGCGAGGCTTTAAGAAGCGGTCAATGAGGCAAAAGTCAATGGCACGCGACACACCGGCTTCGTTGTTAGAGAGGCTTGGCGACGCGTCTTTGGTTTGGTAGCCCAACATTTCAGTTGCGGGCGAGACAATGAAGTCGAGGTTTTCGGTCGCGGCACGGGTGCCAGCGACTTCAAAGCCTTCGAGTAAGATGCGGGTACGTAAGGTGCCTTCAGTCGCAATGGGCACCGTGATCGAGGCTTTACCTTGATTGTCGGTCGTTTGTGCTTTGAGTGTAATGGCTTCTTTGTGACCCTCAAAAGGTGTCGGATCGACAAAGGTCCATGCTGACCATCCTGGGAACTGAAGTTCACCTGCGGACGAAAAGGCGGCACGCCCCGAGACCAAACGATTGGCCGCCGTCGCACCATAGTTCATCGTGAGGTGACTATCAATGAGAAGGTCGCCTGGCAGCAACCAGCCAGGTGCTTGATCTTTGATAGTCGCCGACAAGCGCATTGATTCGGGCGTAAAGTCGCCTATCAACGCGTTGTGCGTCGAGAGCACGGTTTCGCCAGCCAATAAATCCACACGCAAGTTGCCAGGTAACACGTCTTTAGGGAGTAACCATGTGCTTTCGGTTGTCCCTTCCGGAGTGAGTGTTACAGCCTTTTCAAAAACGAGATTGCCTGCTGTGTCGGTTGCCCGTAGCGTTAAAGGAAGGCCTTGCGGAAGGGGATGCCAGTCGGCGGTCTTGACGATCACACCAGTGTGCACCTCATCACCAGGACGATAGAGCCCACGATCAGCAAAGACTAAGCCCGTGAGCCCGTCGTCTGCCACCTGACGACCTGATGTCTCAAGGTCAATCATATGGTCAACGTTTGAAGCATCCGCCAAAGATAACCAGGCTAAGTCCCCCGTATTTGGATCCATCGCGACAATTGCTGTGGGCGCTTTTTCGCGTGTAAGGCCTTTGGTGGAATGAAAGCGGGCAATGCCTTGGCTATCCGTTTTGACAGTTTGTAGTGGCACGCCATTGGCCCCCAAGAGGGAGACGTTGATCCCTTCGGTGGTGTTGCCCGTGACAAGGTTCGTCGTAAAGACTGTGGTCAAACCTTCGCGTGAGGTTTTGGCAATGAGCCCTGTATCGGTGACCAGGACGCGCTTTTGCGACTGAGCCACTTCTTCCCAACCTGTTGGGGTTTTCTTTTCGCCCACCAGGGTGACTTGAAAGAGACCTGACTTTTGACCAGGTAATGCCGCAGCATCAAAGGATAATGAGGCAAACCGATGCCCTTTGACCAAAGGGATTTCGCCCGTTTTGGCATCCGATAACGTATCGGCTTGTTGCGAAAATTCATGGGCACGATATTGCGTGGCCACCATGGCCAAGAAAGGATCTCGAATGCGTTCAATGCGCCAACGTAAACGATCGACCCCGTCGGCTAAGAGCGTGAGCGAGCGTTTGCCTGAGAGCGTCATCATGTGGCCAGGGGCCAAGAAACCAACTTCGGCACCTGGGTCATGAAGTGGCATGACGCTGTGCCACGCTTTGGTGAGTCCCGTGTCTGATCGTGGTCCAAAGCCTTGCGGTAAGGCCACATGCAAGTACTGCCCTTTAGGCGCGCGAAGGTTCAAGGTGATTTTGTCCGTCGGGATCTCTGGATCTGTTTTGAGTTCCAGGCTTACTGGCGTGCCGCGCGTGAGCACGTCGTCGGTAATCACGGGTGCGCGTTGCCAATCGGTAGGACTTGCTGCATCGTCGTTAAGGCGTGCAGGCAGCACGGTGACGCGAAGGGCTTTAAGAAGGTCTGCGGGCTTGGTGAGAAGGCTAGGTCGCAACGTGAGTTGGTAGACGCTTTCTAAGGTGTCGGTACGCGTCGGATAGAGTTGGACATCTTTAATGGCATAAAGCCCATGGCTAGCCGGTACCGTGTGACTAAATTGAGCGACTTCAAAGCCAGGTTTAACGACAGGTCGTCCTGTTTTATTGGCTTCCCAACGCGCGACAGCCATCGGAAAGCGTACGGTGACGTCGGTGGGTTGACTGCCTAACTGCTCAATCGGAAGACGAATGTAGACCTGGGTCTTGTTGTGATTCCAAATGAAGGTCGGCTTTTTGAGACGTAGCTCAGTCCCAATAGGCAATTGAATTTCGGTGCTTCTTTCAAAGGCGGCCGTGTCATGTACTACGGTACTCAATGACGCATCAATGCTTAATGCGCGATCTCCGTCAACCGCTGGGTCAAGCCAAAAGGTCATGTGGCCTGACATGGTCAGGGGTGGCGTTGAGAAGGTGACTTGAGGGTTTGTGAGCGTAGTGGCGGCAGGCAGTCGTAAGTCGTCCAAGACGACTTTGAAGGCTGTTTTTTCGGGCCAAGCGTCTGTCGGCGTAAAGGATAACGTGGTCGAGTCGCGCCAACGCCAGGTGCCTGCGAGTTGAGGTTCTAATCGCACCCCAGTCACGCGGCGACCGTCTAGTCCAAAGGGGCGGGCACAGACCGCATATGCTTGAGAGCCATAGTTTGCGCGACACTTGCTGATCTCTGGCGAAAAGGTGACCTGAAGCGAGTCATGGCTTTGACGAGGTAACGACACGTCGGCTTTGAGCCAACTCTGAGGTACGGTCACCTGAAGGTTCGCGAATGCTTCTAGCGTTGCAAGCGTGAGTGTAGATAACGTAAGAAAACGCACCGCGTGCATAAAGACCTCCTCGCAGCATAAAGAATCTCTTAAGATTCAATATAACGAGGATTTCAGTGTGATGTCATTTTTGTAATGATTTGAGATGCTTTATCGGAGCATATCGCGATGCGCTTTTTCGCCCGCAGTGTTCTGTTGACCTGGCAACGATTTATTGAGCATCTGTGCGGGGACTAAGCATAGAGACGCATAGTCTGACGCACTAATGCCACTACGTTCAGCATAAGGACTAATGAACGACACGGCCGATTCAAGGCGTTCGGTGAGAAGCGCCATGATGGCTGGACTCGGTCTTAAAAAGTAAACGGCGTTGTGTGTGCGCAAAATCGGTGCCACAGGACGACTTTCACTCGCAGATAAGACCATGGCCTCAATCACCGTCTGAAGAAGGTCTTTCGGGCGTAGGCTACCGATCAAATCGTCAGGGTGGTCGCACCGTCCGCCACGAGACTTATATTCAACACTCAATAACCCGTGACGCAGTGCAATGACGGCATCGGGCTGTGCAAATAAGGGCCCAACCGTAAACGTGCGGCGGTCTTGTTCGCGACAAATCAAGGTGCCAGCCTCTTCAGGCAAGAAGGGTACTAGCCGAAGTACTGTATCCCCGATGGCATTGACGGCGTCAGCTGGGAAAAAGACGGCCTCTACACCAATTCCCAAGAGGTCAATATGGCGCGTGACTAAACCTTCTCGAAGTACAAATGGCAAGGTCTTCAAGAATTCAAAAGGCGGAAACGTAGGGACATTAGGTCTCACGATCGGCTCAGCAACCGTAAATGGTGGCTCAAATGGCGGATCGTTCACCAGATCGACCTCAGGCGTCGGTGCGCTAGAGGGCACCTCTTTTTCAAGTGGCTCAAGCACCTCGTCAACGGGGGTGTCGGGGTGTGTTGGATCAATCCTTTTTTCGGTGAGCACCGTCTTTTGAATGGTTTCAATGTCGTCATCTGCCAAAGGATCAGGACGAACTTCTGAAAGCGAAGGTGTCACGGGTGCCATCGGGTCTTTTTCAAGGACAAAGGTTTGCTCTAGACGGGCAATACCGATATTACGTTTCGCTTTTTGTCGACGGTGATGAATATAAAACGCGAGCGCCACCAATAGCAGCAACGCCAAACCCGCCCACGTTTGTAGGCGGTCGATCGGTAAGGCTTGAAGTTGGGCGAGCACGCGATCGAGTGTCATTTGTGTTTAACCTCGAGCGGGACGCTTAGAGGACGTTCGCGTACGACGAGCATGTGTGCTCGTTTGGGATTTTGCCCCTTTATTGAAAGGGGTGGACTCGCCCTTACGCTTAGCCGCTGTGGGCGCGTAGCGTGGCGCTTCACCCGAAGGTGCTGCTAAGAGGGCAAAGACAGTTGGAAGTTTTGGTAATTGACGTGCGTCGCTCGGTAGCGCTTTCCAGGCTGAGACTGAGAGCGTACGAATGCACTCTGACGTCCCTGTAATGTCAGTCGCGACCGTGAGACGCGTCGTCGGATGCAAGGTATTAAGTAACCCTTCGAGCATCGCGGTATTGCGATACGGGGTCTCAATAAAAAGTTGGGTTTCGGAGCGGCGGCTTTGCGCTTCAACGTCTTTAATGGCGGCGGCACGTTCGTTGGCATGCACGGGCAAATAGCCTAAGAAGCGAAAACGTTGGCCATCAAGGCCGCTAGCCATCAAAGTCATCAAAATCGAAGAGGGTCCCACCCATGGGACGACACGCAGGCCTTTTTCTTGGGCGCGTGCAACGATCTGAGCGCCGGGGTCGGCAATGCCGGGACACCCCGATTCACTCAAAATGGCCACATCCGTACCAGCGAGCACAGGTTCGAGCCAACGGTCAATCTTGGCCGGATCAGGATCATGCCCGATTTCCTCAATCGTCAGGTCGGCAATAGGCCCTGGGTGCCCGAGCAACTTCAAATAAGCGCGGGCTGTTTTGGCGGCTTCAACCAAGAAGTAACGAATGCCCGTCGCACGCGTACGTACTAGGGGTGGAATCGCCGCTTCAAGGGTGTCGTCAGCAATGAGGTTAGGAAGGCAATAGATCGTGCCGGCCATGATGAATGTCCTTCAAAAATTAGGCTTTAAGGCCAGCTAAAACGGTCACGTCGGCACGCGTCAAAAGCGTCGTGAGCTTCATGAGCGGTAAGCCAATCAACGAGGTCGGGTCGTCAGATGTCACGCTTTCCATGAGCGCAATGCCTAAACGTTCGATCTTCGCGGCACCGGCGCAATCGAAGGGCTTTTCACGATCGACATAGTCGGCAATCGTTTCATCAGAAAGTTGACGCATACGAATCGTGGTTTGGCTCTTGATGGTTTCGGCGTGACCTTCGGCGTTAATGACACAAAGGGCCGTCGTAAAGACCACTTCATTACCCTGCATACGCTGCAACTGCTTAATAGCATTTTCGCGCGTATGGGGCTTGCCGAGCTTTTCACCCGCAAGGTCAGCGACCTGGTCTGAACCAATGACCACGGTGCCAGGGTGTTTTTCCCAAATGGCGCGGGCCTTCATTTCAGCCAAACGCATAGCCGTATCCTGCGGCGTTTCACCGGGAAGGCTAGATTCATCAATGTCAGGGCTTTCGCAGGTATAAGCGATGCCAAGACGGTCGAGGAGCTCGCGGCGATAGCGGGAGCTCGAAGCAAGGATAAGTTCTTTAGTCATGATGTAGAGAATTGTAATGTGCTTTCAGCTCTCAGCGCACATCGAAGTGCGTTTGCAGTAAGTTTTTTTGCAGGTGCTTTCCGTTTTACGTGTGAACCATGTATCCTTTGAGGACGGCCTATAGACGGCCTTTTAGTTAGAGGAAACCATGTCGCTTACGCTTGATATCTTTGAAATTGCCCGTACTCGTCAGACTGTCGAAGGGGAGTTGCAACTCGAAGAAATGCCTGAACTTGCCGCTTTTGTCGAGTCGCTCGAAGGGCCGCTCACCTTTAGCGTGACGGGCTTGGGTGTGATCGAACGTTTGCCGGCTGCGAGCCTACGCTTTGCGGCTGATGTTGTGATGCAGTGTGCACGCTGCAATGAACCCGTTGTCTATTCGATCGAACGTGAACTGACGTTCCGCTTTACGAAGACCGAAGCTGAAGCCAACGCTTTACCCCTTGATGAAGAAGGGGATGACGAAGAAGTGATCGTGGGTAGTCGTGCGTTGTCGGTCGCGGATTGGGTGCAAGAAGAAGCGATTTTGTCGCTCCCCGCGATGCCCGTTCACGAAGACTGCGAAATGGACTTTGAACCTGATCCTGAAGAAGTCGTGATGAGCGAAAAGCCCAATCCCTTTGCTGCATTGGCTGCTTTGAAGAAAAATTAATCAAAGCGCTTTGCCTAGCACAAAACGTAAGAGCACCGAATCGCAAGGGATGTCGGTGCTCTCTTTTTATGCGCCATCAGTAGCGTTGGCTATGCGATTGATGGTGTAGCCAATTGTTGTCGTAGGCTTTGGCGAGTTCAACAGAATGAAGAACCAAAAGGTTTTCAGCGTTTTTGCTTTCAGCCTTCTTGTTGAAGTTGTAGCTTCCTGTCGTGACGATCTTGCCGTCAACGACCATGAACTTATTGTGCATGGTGTGGTGTGTGGTGTCGACGTAGGCCGCGATCCCTGCCTTCATTAAACGCGTTAACACAGGGCTGGGCTCTGGCGTTGTGCCTGGTGCCGCTTTCTTTGGTCGATATTCGATGTGTTCTTTGTCAAGCAACACTTCGACCTTAATACCACGCTGATGCGCACGAATCAGAGCGTCAAGGATCGGCGTCTCAGCAAAGTGAAAGGCCGCAACGCGAACGAGCGATTGGGCGCCGTCAATGAGCCCACACAGCACTTTCTGCCCGCTTGCTTCAGGTGAAAAATAGACCTCGGCCGAGGTGATATTTCGCACCTCGGTGGCATGGGTCACAGGACTCATCACGCTCGCCAAAGTCAGCGCCATGAGTCCGATTGTCCACGACTTGCTCATCGTTTAGGCCTGTGCACTCTGAAGACCAGCTTGGCTTTCGGCCAAGGCTTGGGCAGCAAAGAGCACTTCGCAAGAGAGGAAGCCGCAAACCGGAGCATTCGGTAGATCCGGATAGGCTTCACGATAAATCGATGCCGTCGTTTCGGGCGGCAAGGAGTGCATGCCACCCAAGAGGAAGGCCAAGTGCAAGATGTCGTTGGATAGGAGTTCGCGGTTATGCGGATCCATATGCGAAAGCGTTTCTAACAACAATTCTTGGAAGCTCACTGCCTTCTTGAGGGCTTCTTCTTGCGTGCCACCCGCTTCGTTAACGAGCTTATTGATCATTTCTTGGTCAGCCCAGTTTGGCTGGAAGCTCAACAAGAAGTCGCTGAGGTGATCCAAAGAACCCAAAATTTCTTCAAATTCTTCAGGCTTCATCTGCGCTTCGGCCAGGATCGGCAGTAAGAGATCCTTGTGCGTCAAGAAGGTCATGGCAGGACGCAAAGCAAAGGTGAGGGTGCCACAGAGACGGCATTGTTCAGCACGCGTACAGGCCGTCGAGAAGTTGTCCCAAAGCGTGGAGGCGCTATTCATCGTTTTAACCAACTCAACGCCCGCCATTTCAGCTGCAAACGTGACGGCTAACCCGAAAGAAGCAGCTTCTTTGTCGCCAATGGTTTTGAGTGGCGCATCCAACGTGCTATCAAGGTCTTCTGGACGGCATCCCGTTACGCCCGCCAAGGCGGCAACGAGTAGGCGGATCGTGCGATCTAAGGGATGCATGTCGACTGACTGTGCAAAGCTTTCGCGTAAACGCGTCAAGGTCGTTTCAAGGTTGGAAAGGCTATAGCTAAAGGGCTCAAAAGCTTCTTCGTCAACTAGTAAGACTTCACGCACTGTGACGGATGCGGTCATCTGGTCAAGGATCGCGCGCACAAACAAGGGTTCGAGCCCAGCGTCTAAGAGTCGGCGCTGAAGTTCTTCGGCATCACCACCCACGAAGCCGTCCGCTAACGTGAAGACGGTGTTATGAATCCAAGCATAAAACCCGCGCGTCTGAGCAGAAAGGCGCTGTGCGGCTTGCGTAATGCTACGCGTGTCAGCCGCCTCATCTGGGAGTTCAATCAAGCTACCTGGGAAGTCGCTGGCTGTTGGGTCGTAGTCAAAAAGACGATCGAGCAACGCATTGAGGTCATTAAAGGCTTGCGTGATATGTGCCTTGGCCGGGTGATGAATCAAGACCGAGGCCACGGCTTCGTCTGGTGACGGATGGTTTGTGAAGTCATCATTTGACATCAAGCCACCAAAGAGCGCATCCAAAGCCACCGTCAAAGGACTTTGACCTGGGGCAGCGTTACAGTGGTCCACAAAGGCTTGAATTAAGGCCTGAAGCCCTTCGTCAGTCAATCCCGGACGATCAAATTCAGCGGCGTCTTCAGCTAATTGCGCCGCAAAGGATTCAGCCAACATGATCGAATCAGAGAGCTCACGGCTATGCTGACCGTCAGCAGCCATGGCGCGAATGGCCTGAGCGGCGTCACCACGATAAATGGCGTTCAAAAGGGCCGTCGTTGCCGTATGAAGATAGGCATAGAAGGGTCGAAGCTGGTGAGGTAATGCGTCATAAGCAGCTTTGAGGGAGTCGGCCGTCATTGGGGCGGTCGCCGTGGTGTTTTCATTCTGCATAGCTCTTCCTATGAAAGGCGTTTTTTTCTGTGTCTAGAAAGTATGCCGTGCGAATCTTAGTTTTAGTTGAACGCGATCGGTTTTGAGGGTTATCGCTAGTTTGTGGGTGTGCAGGCCGATCAAAAGAAGGTGTGACAGAAAGCCAAAGGCGACCATTCACGAAGAATCGTCGCCTTTTTGGGCTTTGTGCTGATGTGACCTCAGACTATTTTTGCTCAAGCGCAGAAATCACTGTTTGTACCAACGTTAAGCGATGTTCAGGTGTAGCGCCACCCGCGTCGATACGCAGTTTGTCGGGACCGAGCATGCGCGCGTCCTTGCGAGATTGCAAGAGACGAATCAAGGCCATGGGTTCAATGTTGGGATTGGCCGTAAAAGTCATCACTGTCGCCGTATCTGCGCAGTCAATCTTTCGAATGCCTAAGGCCTCACAACGTAAACGCAAACGATGGATTTGCGTTAGACGTAGTGCTGCGTCAGGCAGTTTGCCATAGCGGTCTGCGAGCGACTCAGTCGTGTGAATGATGTCGTCGACAGAGGTGGCTGACGAGAGTTCTTTATAGAACCCAAGGCGCTGAGAGACGTCAGAGACATAGTCGCTCGGGAGTAGTGCAGGCGCATGTAACGAGATTTCAGTGGTCGCCACCAAGGGACCATCGAAGTCGGGAGTTTCACCACGCTTAAGGCTCTTTACGGCATTGGCAAGCATGCGGCTATAAAGGTCAAAGCCCACTTCGGCAATTTCGCCAGACTGATGCTCACCCAAGACTTCACCTGCGCCACGAATTTCTAAGTCATGCATGGCGAGGTAGAAGCCGCTACCCAATTCTTCAAGCGACTGAATGGCTTCAAGACGTTGCTTGGCTTGTTTGGTTGTGGCACCCGAAGGTGGCGTCAACAAATACGCATAGGCCTGATGGTGACTTCGACCCACACGACCGCGTAATTGGTGTAACTGCGCCAATCCTAACTTGTCGGCACGCTGCATGATGATCGTGTTGGCGGTCGGTACGTCAATCCCGGTTTCGATAATCGTTGTGCAAAGAAGCAAGTTGTATCGTTGCTGATAGAACTCACGCATGATGTGTTCGAGCTCACGTTCGCTCATCTGACCATGCGCCACAGCAATGCGGGCTTCCGGAATCAATGTCGCCAATTGTTCACGTCGATTTTCGATCGTTTCGACTTCGTTATGTAAGAAGTAGACCTGACCGCCACGCTTTAATTCACGAATGACGGCTTCACGAATCAAGCCTGATTCCTCAGCGTGCACGAAGGTCTTGACCGAGAGACGACGTTCTGGGGCGGTTGCAATTACAGAGAAATCGCGAATCCCTTCAAGACTCATCGAGAGCGTACGCGGAATCGGTGTCGCAGTGAGTGTCAACACGTCGACCTCGGCACGCAACTTGCGAAGGGCTTCTTTTTGGCGCACACCAAAGCGATGTTCTTCGTCAATGATGACTAGACCTAGGCGCTTGAAGTTCACCTTACCCGTGAGCAATTTATGCGTCCCAATGACAATGTCAACAGTGCCGTCTTCAATGCCGGCAATGGCCTTGGTGGTTTCGCGACCGGTTCTAAAGCGAGAGAGTTCTGCGACCTGCACAGGCCACGGCGCAAAGCGGTCTTTAAAGGTTTGCGCGTGTTGTTCTGCAAGCAACGTCGTTGGGCACAGCACAGCGACTTGTTTGCCAGCAGATACAGCTACAAAGGCCGCACGCAATGCGACTTCAGTTTTACCAAAGCCCACGTCCCCACAAACCAAACGGTCCATGGATTTGCCGCTCGTCATGTCTTTGAGCACAGCGCCAATGGCAGCAGCTTGGTCAGGCGTTTCTTCAAAGGCAAAGCCTTCACAGAACGCTTCATAGTCACTGATGTCAATCGGGAAGACAAAGCCTTGACGCGTTTCACGAAGAGCGTAGAGGTGTAAGAGTTCAGCAGCCGTATCTCGAACTTGTTGAGCGGCCTTCTTACGAGCTTTTTCCCAGTCGCCACGACCTAAGGTGTGTAATGGCGCGTTTTCTGGATCGGCACCCGAATAACGCGAAATGAGGTGCAAGTTGGCAATAGGAACAAAAAGCTTGGCGTCATTTTTGTAGTCTAAGCGTAAGAACTCAGCTTCGCCTTCAGGCGTATCCATGTGGACTAACCCTTGATAGCGACCAATTCCGTGCTCAAGGTGCACGACCGCATCACCGACCTTTAATTCGGAGACGTCACGCACGATCATTTCGATATTGGTGCTCACACGCTGACGACGTAGGCGTGAACGCGTGGGGCTAGCGGCATAGAGTTCAGTTTCAGTAAGGACCGCTACCTTCGGGTCGGTGAGAACACTCCCTTGGTATAAAGGCGCGGCAACCAAACCTACGGGGTCGTTACTCGCTAAAAAATCGTCCCAAGAATCAAACTCCGTGAACGTTAAGCCCGACGCTCTAAAGAGTTCACCCATCGTCCCCATACGACCCACCGAGGTGGCCGCAATCAAGGTACGCATGCCACGCGTTTTGGCTGTTGAGGTGAAGTCAAGGAGTTTAGCAATCGGGTTTTGGCTCTTACGATCAACGCCCACCCCTTGAAGAAGTTTTGCTTCGTCAGGGTTACCTTCACGCTTAAAATTAAAGCGTGCAAACTTTTGAAGGCTCGTAAAAAAGCCATCAGGCGTCAACCAGAGTTCGTCTGGACGCATGGCCGGGCGATCCTTGTCGGCCTCAAGCATACGAGAGCGCGACGTGGTGTCCTTCATGAAGGTTTCAAGCGCCTGACGGACGTCACCAATCAACACCACCTTGGTGCCTTCAGCAAGATAGTCGGCAAGGGTCGCCGTTTCTTCAAAGAAGAGGGGGAGATAGTATTCAATCCCTGGTGGCAACACACTATTGCCTAAATCTCGATAGACAAGGCTCTTACTAGGGTCACCCGAAAAGCGCGTACGCCAACGCAGTCTAAAACCCGTCACTGCTTCTGGGGTCACGGGGAATTCATGACCGGGTAGCAAACGAATGTCTTTGACTGTCTCCATTGAGCGCTGCGTTTCAACGTCAAACCAACGGATAGATTCGATCTCGTTATCGAACATATCCAGTCTGAATGGTCTATCTGACCCCATTGGGAAGACGTCAATGATGCCGCCACGAACCGCAAATTCGCCTGCTGCCAAGACTTGCTTGACATGGGCGTAACCAGCCGTCACCAGGTTGGCTTTGAGTGTTTCAAGCGACAATGTGTCGCCCGTCTTAAAGAAGAACGTATTAGCGCCGATATAAGCGACGGGGGCCATACGCTGGGCAGCTGTTACGGCGGATGCAATCACCACATCCATCTGCCCCGTGCCTGAGGTCATGCGGTAGAGCGTTTCAAGGCGATCGGAGACGATGTCTTCTTGAGGTGACAGAACGTCATACGGGAGCGTTTCCCAGTCGGGGAGGTGTCTCACACCTAATTGCGGATTAAACCAGGGAAGTTCTTGTGTGAGGCGAACGGCATCCAAAGGATCAGCACAAATCACAAGCAGGCGTTCACCTTTGTCGCGACAGGTTTGGGCTAATTGAGAAAGCGCAAGCGCATCAGACGTCAATAGGCCAATCGGTAAAACAAACTTGTCACCTGGGCCAAATCGAAAGAGATTTTCTTTAATCAGTGCAGGCACAGCACTCGGTTTCATTCCACTCAACTCCGCAAAAAGCATAGGTCGAATGCACGATAGCACATTCTGGGCGAAGACCGATCTTTAAGGATACCTTGTCTCAAGTGAATCGATGGCACTCTCCGAGGAGTTCATGACTTAGATAAAGGTTTTTGTAGTAAACCATCGCAGATTTACGTACAGAAGACGTAAAAATCACAGCAGATCACGTAGGATTAACTTTGAGCCGTACTGTTGCGGCGCCAAAGGAGGCTGCTATGCTGAGAGACTATCGATGCAGACGTTACGCCACGAGACTCAAGGAACTCGTTCGCTGCACGCCAGTGGATCCGCTTCTTGTGACAGAAGGGGAAGTGGCTTCTTTGGCTTCACGCTATGCCGATACGACATGTCCGACGCCAGCCGAATGTCTGATCCAAAAAGAGCGCGCTACCGTTTGCTTATTTTCAGAGCTTCAACCAGCACCTCAAACACTGTGGGAAGAAGACGCTGCGCTTCTCACCATTTTGCTTGACCACTTCAATTTGCGTCCCAATATGGAAATAGGTTTGGCGCTTTATACCGCTACGCTTTGTCGTAGCGTTGGACTCTCAGCCATCACTGAGCCCGATCACTTGGCGCGTGATGTATTACCTAAAGGCGCGTCGTTAGGTGACTTGATTGTGCGTTTTGTCTTTGACGACTAATGCCAAAAACACAAAACCCCGACAAACCTAAGATTTGTCGAGGTCTTGCTAGAGTAGACTTTTTCTAAACGGATCGATTAGAAGCGGTACTGCGCCTGAACGCCAAGGAGGTAGGCGTCGAGCTTACGGAACTTACCAGCGTGTTCAGTTGTCACGCCATTAGCCGTGCGGTTGTGGTTATAGACGCTACGTTCGTGTACGCCACGCAAGTGGGCAAAAGCGACGTCCGTTTGGAAGTTCTTCGTCCAGTGGAAAGAAGAACCGATGGCTAACCAGTAGCGGTCAGCGTCAGGAATCGTACCCGTACGAAGCGTCGGATCAGAAATCGTGGAGGTTTCGTAACCGATACCACCGCGCAACGTCCAGAAGTCGCTCATCTTGGCGTCGTAACCCAAGGTCATGAGGTAGGTGTCCTTCCAGTTCTTCTTGCTTTCAAGTGGTCTATAAGGGGTGTCAATCGTCAAACTCTGGAAGCTAGACCAGTCAGCCCAACGGAAGGTGCCATAAAGGCTCAACCAATCATTAACATCCCAAGCGGCAGAGAGCATGGCCCAAGCCGGAGCGTCCATGGTGACGGAAGCGTTCATGGAAGTGGGAAGTGCTGTGAAGTCGCTAGGTTGGCTAGGATTAGGAACCATCGGAATCAAGATATTCTTTTCGGTCTTCAACGTACCGTCAACAGTGTGTTCCACCTTCGAACGGTAGGAAACACCAATGCGAACCGTTTCAACCGGTGTCCACATCATGCCAACGTTCCAACCCCAAGCATGGCCATCAACCTTAAGATGGCTCATACCAGTTTTTCCGATACCCAACTGAGGATGATTGGTCCAGTTAAAGCCAAGCTTGGCTTCGACGTACTGGAAAGAAAAACCAGCACCCAGACTCACCTTATCAGAGAGCTTGTAAGCCACGTTCGGATTGAAGTCGATCACCTTGATCATGGCGCTCGTACCGTCGCCAGACTGATCCCAGTTATTGCTGTAGTCGGTCGAGAGACCAAATGGTACCGTCAAAGCGAAACCAACCCAAGCATCGTCCGTCAACTGATGAGAGACAAAAGCGTGCGGCACGACTTCAGGCTTCTTGCGACCGTTTTCACGGCTACCATTGTCGCCGGCATAGTCGAGATTGAGACCAACGCCAACCACACCCAACTGCATCTGCGTGCCTGGATGAAGGGTCATCGTAGCGGGGTTGTAGTAAACGCCAGAAACGTCAGAGCCGTCAACGCCAACACCAGCGTAGGCGCGACCAAGGGCTAAAGCGGACTGTTCGGTAAGCTGAAAACCGCCAGCATTAGCGGCGGAAGCGAAAGCTGCAACGACCGCAGTAGCAGCGGCGGAGCGGATGAAATTCTGAAGCAAGATGCTCTCCTGTTGGATCACTGAGTGCGGCAGAGCCGCTTTCGGGTTTATTCGTGTTATTCCCGATTTCACAGGAGCGCAACCCTAACACAAGGCTTAGGGAAAAAGATAGAGGGGTAATCCGTCAGTATGAGGAAGGGTATAAACGCAAAAAAGCGCCGCAAACCCCGATGGAGACAGGGTTTGAGACGCTTTTTATCGTCCTAAGAGATTACCTTAGAAAAGGTACTGCATCTGGGCAGAGACGATGTAGGAGTCGAGCGACTTGAACTCGCCGATACGCTTCTTGCCAGAGGCGTCGTAAAGGTCCGTATCACCCACGCCCGTGATGTACGTGGCGCCGAAGTCGAACGTCATGTTCTTGTTGAACTTGTAGGAGGCACCGCCAGAGACCCAAACACGATCGGTGTCAGGGATCACAGCCATACGGTAGGCATTGTCAACGGGACCTTGGTCGTAAGCGACACCACCACGAACGGTCAACTGTTCATTGAGACGATAGTCAGCACCGAGAGAGAAGAACCAGGTGTCATCCCACTTGTTGTGGACTTGGCTTGTGGCTGCCATCTGACTCATGGCGCCGTTGGCCAGAGGGCTGTTACCACCATGGAAACCGCTGTTTTCAATGGTCAAGGTGTCGAAGTTAGACCACTTAGACCAACGAGCCGTGGCGGACAACGTCAAATCCTGCGTAGCATCCCAAGCGGCAGAGAAGGTCAACGTGTCAGGCGTCTTGATACGAACCTTCATGTCAGAGATAAAGGTTTGACCGGCGATCCCGGCTGTTTCTGGGTTACCTGCAAGTAACTTATTCGTATCAATAGTGGTTTCGCCTTCGGCATTGTGGGCGATGTGAGAACGATAGGCAACGCCGAGACGAACGGTTTCGACCGGACGGAACATCAAGCCAACGTTCCAGCCCCAGGCCCAACTGTCGCCTTCAACCGTCGAGTTCATTGCGTAATGATTGCCTGGCATAGGAAGCTTTTGCTTACCCATGCCAAGCTTAGCCTTGGCGTACTGGAGAGAGAGACCACCACCGACGCTAAACTTTTCGTTGATCTTCCAAGCAACGTTCGGATTAATGTCGAACGTGAGAATCGTGGACTTGTTACCGCGTTCAGCACCTTCCCAGTTACGGTCAAAGTCGGTACCCATGCCGTACGGGACGGTGAGACCGAGACCAAGCCAAACTTGATCGTTCAACTGGTGCGTAATGAAGCCAGCCGGGATCAACTGCCCCTTCTTACGACCGTTTTCGGTGGCGCCAGACTTGTCGCCCTTATATTCGGCGTTCACGGCAACCCAGGTACCCGTAGCCTGAATGCGCGTACCTTCGAGGAGTGTCATGCCAGCGGGGTTGTAGTGGACGGCGGAAAGGTCATCACCCATCACACCAGCACCAGCCATAGCACGGCCCATCTGAATGGAAGACTGTTCGGAAAGCTGGAAGCCAGCAGCATAAGCCTGAGAGGCAAAAACGGAGGCCACGAGCATAGCACCAGCGGCAATCTTGAAGGACGCGTTCTTCAACGGAATTCTCCTGTGGATTTCTAAATTAATTTGAAAATGGTTTGTGTGTTGAGAGCACACGAAAACAGTTGTGGGCAATTTTGGCGAATTAAAGAGGCTAAAAAAACGGATTTTGATGCAGGAAAACCCTACGGGATAAGTGGATTAATCCGTGAGGATGAGGTGTTGTTTTGTCTTTTGATGAAGGGGGATTGCCTCTCTTAGAGAAGAGAAGATTGAATGTGGACTGGTGTTTAAGGCGGGGTAGAAAAAGAGGAGGGTAATCCGAAAAAGTCCCAAAAAAAGCAAAATCCGAACGTCAAATCTTCGAAATAACTCCAAAAGAAGTTCAAAATCACTTCGAAATTGACGTTCGGATAGCGGTGTTATGCACCAAAACAGAGCCGGACAGAGGTCTTAATTGTGCGACGTGGGTTCATTAGGCATCCCGTATTCGATGCTAGCTGCGGACCCAATTAATCCGCAGAAGCGATTAAAGAGGGACTGCAGTTCAAGATGAAGAGCACTGGTTTCGATGGCGCCCGACATCCCTTTAGTGACACGTTCCATATGGTGTAACGTGAGATCATAGCTTTCACGAAGAATGGCTTCACGAATTTCATTGAGCGTGTCCGATAAGGCACGACGCTTTTCTGGATCGGGTTCCAACAAGATCACATGTAGCTGATCAATACAGGCTAAGACTCGACCATGAAGTTGTTGCAACTCATGAAGACCATCGTCAGTGAAGGCTAAGTTCTTGCGAACCTTCTGCGTTGTCGTCACTGTAATGATGCGGTCAATGGTTTTAATCGCAAATTTGATTGAGCCATTAACATTTTTTAAGTATTGCCATTCAATTGCTTCTTCGTTAGTGAGCTGACCGTGCATCACGAGATTCAAATAACGCGTCACGGTGCTACTACGCTGTGTGAGATAGTTCGCACGGTCATGCATCACGAGAATCTCGCCTTCGGCAGGATTAAGCTTTAAGAGAAGATCGAGCTCCGTCCAAAAGTCGCGTAGGTCAGCCACGATTTTTGTGACCTCAGAAGCGGCAACTTTAAGAGACATACCTGACGAAATCAGGTTTTCCTTCGCAAAAAGCGAACGACCAGCTTTACGTTGATCTTGAGGTTCTTCAGAAGGAATAATGCGTTCTGCAATAGCCGAAAGGGGCTTGATAAAGAAAAGACCAAGAAGCCCTAACGTTAGGTTCAAGGCAACATGGAAGTAAATCACGCTATCAGGGACTGACGCGAAAACTTCAGTGATCATAGGCACCAAGGCGAGGGCGACACCCGTTAAAGAGAGCATCGTAAATCGCCAAATGGTATTGGCTACAGGACCACGACGACCAATGCGACTTGCGGTCATGGTGGTAAGTAAGGCTAAGATGGTGCTTTCGATGTCAGCACCTAAAGCCACCCAAAGCCCGGTCGACACAGGAATCACGCCAGCGGTTACTAGGCCAGACGCAATGATCACAGCAGCCAAACTTGAGAAGCAACCAAAGCCCAATAAGAGGCCTAAGCCGATCGCGAGCAAGGGAGAATTCGAGATCTGTTGGAAAATGGGGGCGAGTTCAGTACTGGTGCGCACGGGCTGCGTGGCACTGACAATTAAACTCAAGGCCAGCATGATGATGCCTAGCCCAATCAAAATTCGACCGAACTGACCTTGTCTTGTATCCGCCCGACGGATAAAGAAGAAGCATGTCCCGATCAAAATCATGAGAGGAGACAAGAACGACAAGTCAAAGGTCAAGATACGCGTCATCAAAGCGCTACCGAAGTCTGCGCCAAGGATGGCGGCAAAAGCCATACCGGTGGTTAGGAAGCCTTCTGCTTGAATACTGGCAATAATCAAGGTGCCAGCAGTAGAACTCTGAAGGAGCGACGCTAGTGTCGTTCCAGAGACCAAGGCAACAACGCGATTTTTTAGGTGTGCCGAGAGAAAATCCCGGAGTGCCACGCCAAAGGCACGAAGCATCCCGGTCTTAACCATGTAGGCGCCCCAAAGAAGCAAGGCGATACCGCCTGCGAGGTGAATTAGCGACTGCATGATGAAAAAATCCGTTGAAAATGGGGAGTATTTCAATCGATCTTAACGGATATTTCGACATTTACCGTTTTGGTGCGGGAAAACCTTATTCGACGCGCAAGGTACAATGAAGGCATTGTTCGTCATCCGAATTTTTGAAGGAATCACTCATGACGCAAGCTCCAAAAGTAGTCGGTTTAATTTGCGCTGCCGGCGTCGGAAGTCGTATGGGTTTAGGGACACCTAAGCAGTACATGAAGTTCGGCATGGATGCCATGTTGACGCATACGGTTCGTGCTTTGCGTGATGTGTCACGCGTCGATGAAATCGTGGTGGTCGTGAGTCCGACCGATCCCTATATTGACGAGGTCTCTCAGCATTTTCCGAGCAATGTTCGCGTGTTACGTTGCGGTGGTCGAGAGCGTGCTGAGTCTGTGGTGAATGGCCTAATTAATGCGGGCTTTGATCGTGATGCCTGGGTTCTCGTTCACGATGCAGCTCGTCCTTGCCTGCGTCCTTCTGAAGCCGCTCGGTTGATTGATGAAGTGTTGGGGGATAGTACCGTGGCGGGGGGAATTTTGGCCGTACCTGTTGCCGATACTATTAAGCGTGCCGATACTTCGCATCGAATCGTAGAAACAGTGCCACGCGCTGATCTCTGGCGCGCAGCAACGCCACAAATGTTCCGCGTACATGAGTTGATTAAGGCGCTCTCGGGTGACCTGACGGGCATTACTGATGAAGCAAGCGCCATGGAGCGTTTAGGTCGTCCAGTCAAAGTGGTGCCAGGGCGCTCTACCAATATCAAAGTGACAGAGCCCTCGGATGCGGTGCTAGCAAGTCTTATCTTAGGAGATAGTTCAGTGGTTCCATTTCGTGTTGGTCAGGGGTATGACTCCCATCGCCTCGTTGAAGGTCGTCCGCTAATTTTGGGTGGTGTTGAGATTCCGTTTGAATTGGGACTCGATGGCCATTCAGATGCGGACGTGTTGTTGCACGCCATTACGGATGCGATGTTAGGGGCGGCAGCCTTGGGTGACATCGGTCAGCATTTTCCGCCTTCTGACCCAAAGTGGAAAGGGGCTGATAGTCGCATGCTTTTGAAGGCGGTTGTTGCTTTGGCTAAAGAAAAGGGGTGGACAGTTGTGAATTGCGACGCCACGATCGTTGCTGAACGCCCCAAGATTGGCCCACATATGCCTGCGATTCGCGCATCGGTGGCAGAGACCTTGGGTGTCTCAGAAGAGGTCGTCAATGTCAAAGCTAAGACCAACGAAAAGATGGATGCCGTCGGTCGCATGGAAGGGATGATGGCACAAGCGGTGGTTTTGATGAGCCGTATGTCGAGCTAATGCCTTTCGTTTAAAACATCAAAAAGGGTTGCCCGTATCAGTCGAGCAACCCTTTTTTCAATGAAGATTTTTAGTTCTTCTGCTGTCCTTTGAGCATTTTCTTCTCAAGCTTTTCTTGTTCTCGAGCTAGTTTTTGCTCACGAGACTTGTGGGCTTCAGGGTCGGTGACTGGGAAGATCACACGAACGAGTAACCCGTGCGGCGTCATGTCATCAAGTTGAACGCTACCGCCAGAACGACGAACAATGCGTTCAACAATGGCTAGTCCTAACCCCGTGCCTGTTACACCGCTACGTGCACTTTCACCGCGTTCAAAGGGGCGCATCACGCGTTCGCGTTCCGCTGCAGGTAAGCCTGCCCCTTCATCACCCACGGCAAGTACTGCATTTTTGCCATCGCGAGCAAGGTCAGCGGTCACGTGGAGACGCAAAATACCGTCGTCACTGCGGCCATAACGCATGGCGTTCGTAAAGAGGTTCTGCACAGCACGCGAGAGTTCCAAGGGGTGCGCCATCACAAAGACGTTAGGTGCAATCGAACTCGTAACCTTAATTGAGGTGTCGTTGGACAAGCGAGCATTTGACATGGCCGCTTCAACGGCTTCGCCCAAATTGACCAACTCTTGCTCTTCATGACTATGGCGAGCGTAGGAGAGGAACTGGTTCACGATGTTTTCCATCTGTTCCAAGTCACTCACCATTGCGGCGCGAGAGTCTTCAGGAAGGTCAGCTAATTCGACTTCAAGACGTAAACGTGTGATAGGGGTACGTAAGTCGTGACTGACGCCCGCTAACAAAAGCTCACGGTCTGCTTCCATACGGCGTAAATCCTGCACCATATGGTTAAAGCTCATGTTCACGGCTTGGATTTCGGCGGTGCCAGCGTCCTCAGGCAAGGGATCAGGAACCTTGCCTTGCCCGAGCTGCGTAGCCACAAGCGAAAGTTTGGCAAGCGGATCAATGACGTGACGCGTTAAAAGCGTTGCACCAAAAAGGCTCGCCAAGCAGGCAGCCAGTGCCCACCAAAGCCAGGCAGTCCCCAAGGGGGGATCCAAGATGCCACTATCGGTTTGCATCCAATAGGCGTCGCCATCAATGTCGACTGAGACCCAAAGGCCAGCCACGTCATTGACGCTCGAGGCTAAAACGGTATCAGTGCCCAACGAATGCTTGACCAACTGTTCAATGAGGCCATTAAAGCCGTCCCCTGAGAGGACTTGAACACGGTCGGTTGGTTCACGCGGTGAAAGTAAAAGCCCTTCACGCGCAGCGAGCAACTTCAGGAGATCCACGCGAAAGAGTGGGTCTGCCGTGACGAGAGCATATTTAGTGAGGTTAGCTGTAGAGACAATGTGTTGAGCAACCCCTTGAGAATAAGGGAGCTCAGACAAGACTCTAAAACTTTGAAGCCAACCGACGACACTGAAAAAAATCAGGCCGCACAACAAAATAAAGGTTCGCCAGAAAAGACTAGGGCGATGATTGCGGCTTAGCGAAAGCATGAGAGTAATCCGACTGAATAGAGAGGTTCTCTGATAGGTAAGAGTTTACCGACTTCTCACGAAAAAGGGCTCTTCCCTTTGCGAGGAAGAGCCCAAATTTGTAGACGTTTGTGATCTGTCTAATTAGTTGTGACCGTCCGGAATAAAGACGTAACCAAGACCCCAAACCGTCTGGAGGTAACGCGGCTTAGAAGGATCGGGTTCGATCAACTTACGAAGACGAGAAACCTGAACGTCAAGCGAACGGTCAAAGGCTTCGTATTCACGACCGCGAGCCATTTCCATGAGCTTATCGCGAGAGAGCGGCTGACGCGGATGGCGAGCAAAGGCCTTCAGTACAGCAAATTCACCCGTCGTCAAAGGCTGCGGTTCGCCGTTCTTCTTGAGAACACGCGTGCTCAAGTCGAGTTCGAATTCGCCAAAGCGAACCGTTTCGGTTTCTAAGGACGGTGCACCCGGGGCGTCACCAGCCGGACGGCGGCGAAGCACAGCATGCACGCGAGCCAAGAGTTCGCGCGGGTTAAAGGGCTTGGCGATGTAGTCGTCGGCGCCAAGTTCAAGACCCACAATACGGTCGACTTCTTCGCCGCGAGCCGTCAACATGATGACCGGCGTCGTGTCCTTGGCTGCACGGAGGCGACGCAAAATCTGCAAGCCGTCTTCGCCCGGCATCATCAAGTCAAGAATCAATGCATCAAAGCGTTCGCGTACCCAAAGGCGATTCATGGCAGCCCCGTTTTCGCTCACGAAAACCTGGAAGCCGTTTTCACCGAGGTAGCGACGCAAAAGGTCACGAAGGCGCGGGTCGTCATCAACAACGAGGATCTTAGGAGTACGTTCCACTTTAATTTCTCCATAAAGAAGAGATAGAGGCTTTGTTTGAGTGTAAAGCCCATTGCTTTGTGACTCAAGAAAGCCCTGTTGCGTACATCGTACGCTTTATTCGTTAGATCTATTGTCGCCTGTTACAAATAGGTTGTGGGGTAAAAACAAAATCATGTTACAAATTTGCGGGGTTGTTAACAGCTCGCTTATTCTCGTTTCGCCCTTTATTTCCAAGGGAATGTAGTATTGAGATTAAGTTAAAAAGGCGGATGGCTTAGACGGTTCTATGCCGCTAAGCAGGTGTTTGGTTGGTAGAAACCCGTACCAAGAATACGCCTTTCATGGATCAACATGGAAACGCTGTGAGGAGATGTAGTCCTAAAACTGCTATAGTCCTTGCAGAGATTTTGACGGAAACGTATATGCGTCACAGCGCTTTTATCTTGCTATTGTGTTTAGGGTGCGGTTCGGTCAGTGCCATGACAACGGGAGCGTCCCCGGTCGATTTGACTAAAAATGACGTGTGTGCCGACAAGGGCACTGCGCCCTGTGTTCAGACGTGGGACCACATGTCTGCTGACGACCGTGCTGAAATTTGGCCGTACCTTGACGAAGTCTCACGTGCGATGCATTGGCGTAGCATGGGGCAAGCCGAACGAAACGAGTTGCGCGAACACTTGTCGGTGAATGAGCGTGAACGTTTGCGTCAGCGTTTCTGTAGCCAACAGGTTCAAAAAGCGGCGAATCACGAAACGCGCAAGTTGCGTCGCGAAGAGCGCATGCTCTTACGTAAACAAATTAAAGAGTTTCATGTGCAACGTGTCGGAAGCCATGCTTATTCGGGCGGTACGCATACGGCTGAGAGCACACCAGTGCGTTAAGCTGACAACATTGAAGTCAAATTTTAGGGCGAGCATCAAACAGGGTGTTCGCCTTTTTCATGTTGATAGGTTCTCTTGAGGTTCGATGGTTGCGGACGGGCCTAGTTTAATGAGACTGACCATATTACCCTCGATGGTATAATGAGCCGCACATTAGTTGCGCCATCGGTGCGCGTCCAAAGAAACACAAAATGCCTTCCTTTATTCTTGCTATCGATACCGCACATCAGCAGTGCAGTGCAGCCCTTTTAAGTCGTGATGGTCAAGCCTGTGCTTGGAAATCTGAGGCCGTGGGTAATCGCCATGCTGAACGCATCCTTGCCATGATTGATGAATTGTTGGCGGAGTGTGGTGCGAGCAAATCTGATGTTGCCTTGACGGCGTTTGGCGCTGGCCCGGGTAGCTTTACAGGACTGCGTGTCGCCTGTGGTGTGGCACAAGGGATTGCTTGGGCACTACAGACGCAGGTGGCTTGCATCGGTAACTTGGAAGCGGACGCAAGCGCAACGGCCAAGGCTGAAGGCTTAGCCGTGGGTACGCGTTTAGCCGTGATGAATGACGCCCGTATGCATGAAGCCTATAGCGCCCTTTATGAAGTCACGGATGACGCGCGCGGACTCAAAGAAGTTTTGGCGCCGCAACTTGTCAAACCCGAAGACGCGGTCGCTTGGCTTGATGCCGCGAAGGCGGATGCGCTTTGTGGGTCTGCGCAAGTGGTCTATGCCAACGAGATGCAGTTGCCCGATACGTTACCGCTTTATACAATCCCCGCAGACATGATTTTGTCGGTCGCAAAGCTTGGCTTTGTGGCTGAAGCCGAAGGCCGTACTGTGATGCCTTCTTTAGCTTCGCCCCTATATGTGCGCGATCGCGTGGCTTTGACCATGCAGGAACGTGCCCGAGGAGAGCGTTTGTGACACCGTCTCATACTTTTCGAGCCTACCGTGCTGGCGACGAGGTTGAACTTGCTCGCCTTGAAGCTTTAGTCGAACCCACGCCTTGGACGGCGGGGGATTTTCTTGACGTCCCTAAAAACGGTTGGTCTTGTGAAGTCATGGTCGACAATGACGATACGATTCAAGCCTGGGCGGTCGTGATGCCTGTCCTGGATGAAGCTGAACTCTTGACGATTGGCGTGAGACCCGACGATCAAGGGAAAGGCTATGGTCGCGCGATGCTTAACCACATGCTTACACGCATGCAAAACGATAATTGCACGCGCTGCCACTTAGAAGTCCGTGAATCCAATGTGCGAGCCATTCGTCTTTATGAGTCGAGTGACTTTGCGCGTGTCGGACTTCGCAAAAACTATTACCGCACGGCTGATGGCCGAGAACATGCGGTATTAATGACCCGTGAATTCGGAGGCTAAGCATGCTGAGCGTCAGTGAAAGCCAAGTTTGGGATGCTTTAGAGATTGGTCCACAGTGGATTCTGCGAGAAACGGAAGATGTGACGTTGGCTGAAACTGCGTTACTTCGCCGTGAACCCACACCGGCACCAAACTCCGCCCCTGTGCGTCCTTCGATGACGACGGGTTCATTGCCGGCAAGGCCTAGTGTGCCGACGGCCGCAACACAGAGTGCGCCTTTTGAAGGGGCGCACAGCGTGCGTGCATCGGCTAAGCCTGCCCATTCGCGCCCCACGACGCCAATACAACCTGTCACCTCCGTTACGCCTCAAGCGGCAAAACTCGAAATGGATCCAGCCTTGGCGCAAGCCATTCCGAATGCCGACTGGGGTACGTTAGAAGCACTTGCGAAGACATGTTCGTGCTGCTCGATGTCAAAGAGTCGTCAACATGTGGTCTTTGCTGAAGGCGGACCAGGGGTACGTATTGCGCTTGTGGGTGAGGCGCCAGGTAGCGAAGAAGACCTTCAAGGTATTCCTTTTGTAGGTAAATCTGGACAACTCCTCACGCAGATGCTCGAAAGTGTCGGCGTAGAACGCAATCGTGATATTGCCATCATGAATGTGTTGAAATGTCGTCCGCCCGGAAATCGTAATCCGGCACCTGCTGAAGTGAATTGCTGTGCGGCCTTCTTACGTCGCCAGTTGGCGCTTGTGCGTCCTGATGTGATTTTGATCATGGGTCGCTTTGCAGTGCAAAGTCTCTTGCAAGTGGGTCCTGAAGTCACCATTGGGTCGTGCCGCGGGCGCGTCCATGAAGTGACAGTGGGTGACTTAACAACCAAAGCAATTGTTACCTACCATCCTTCTTATCTTCTTCGTTCGCCTGATGCGAAAGCCAAGGCGTGGGAAGATCTCGTCCTTTTCAAGCATGCAGTCGCGGATGCCGGCATCACACTTGAAAAGCTTACCCACTGAACTTCGGACAGCGTTTGAGCGAGTTTGCTGTCCGTATTGGCTACAGTTCATTTTTTTAAAATGTCAACCAATCCTTCTTCAAACGCTAAGTCGTCACTCAAAGGACGCATGCTCTACGATCGAGCACTCATGGCTTCCCACCGCGAAGCAGTCGCGACATTCATTGCGGCCGTCTTAACGATGGTCTATTTCTGGGTTGCCATTCTGATCTTTGAAAAGTCGCCCGATACGGTACTTCATATGCCGCTTTGGTTTATGGCCTCGTGCGTGGGTGGCTACCTCTTCTCCGTGATCGCGGTTTTGTGGTTAGTGAAGCGTTGGTTCGCTGACATTGACCTCGACGAAGTGGCTGATGCCTACCGTCAAGATGAGGAGGTCAAGTAATGCAGTCCTTCCTCATTCTTTTACCGATTGTTCTCTTTCTCGCTTTTTTGATTGGCCTTTCGCTGTGGGTTGAACGCGTTGGCCGTCAAAAGCAGTTTGCCGGTGAGTACTTCTTGGGCGACCGTAGCCTTAAGGGTTTTGTGCTTGCCATGACCTTGGTGGCCACTTACGGCTCGGTGAGTTCGTTTGTATCTGGGCCTGGCGTCGCCTGGCAATTAGGTTTGGGTTGGGTGGTCTTTGCTGCGCCTCAGATCATTGCAGGGTTCTTGATTTTGGGCGTGGCCGGCAAAAAGATGGCCATCGTTTCTCGTGCCGCGGGTGCGATTACGGTGATCGACTTGATTCGTGCGCGCTTTGGTAACGGCCAAGCAGGGCGCTTATTGGCCGCGTTACTGGCCATCCTGATGCTCGTTTTCTTTACGACCATGATGGTGGGTCAGTTTATCGGGGGTGCGCAGATTTTCTCTAAGGCGGCGAATGTGAGCTACGCCTGGGGGCTTGTCATGTTTGGTGCGGTCACCGTGCTTTATACGGCCTTTGGTGGCTTTAGAGCGGTAGCGATTACTGACACGGTCTGTGCCATTTTGATGTTGGTGGGGATGGGTGCCCTCGGGATGGAAATTCTCGACGAAGGCCAGGGTCTTGCTAATGTGATGGCAAATGTGGCGGCTGTGGCACCGAAGGGACCTGGCTCCGAAGGCACGCTTTTGACCCCAACGTCGGGTGGTGCCTTAGGTATTCCACTTTTGCTCTCTGCCTGGGTGTTGGTGGGCTTTGGTACGTTAGGTTTGCCGCAGTCTGCTGTGCGTTGCATGAGCTACCGTCGTAGTTCTGACCTTCATCAGGCCATGATTGTTTCGACCGTGGTGTGTGGCGCCTTGATGATCGGTATGACCACCTTGGGTGTCTTTGCGCGTGGCATGTTGAATATGCCGCTCGCCGAGATGGGCGGAACGACCGACGCTGTAATCCCGTATTTGATTGCGCACTACATGGATCCTGTGACGGCTGGTATTACGTTGATTGGGCCGCTTGCCGCTACGATGTCGACAGTGAGTTCGTTACTCTTGGCTGCCGCATCAGCTATCGTGAAGGACTTGATTCTCTTCCACTATCCGAAGGCGGGTGCCAATGAAGCTAGGTTACGCGTGAAGACGCGCCTTTTAACGGGTAGCTTAGGTGTACTCGCTTTGATCTTAGCCTTGAAGCCCTTAGACGTCATTGCTTGGATCAATATGTTTGCCTTTGGTGGCTTAGAACTCGCCTTCTTGCTCCCACTTATTGGCGGCCTTTTCTGGCGTGGCGCTACCGCTGGCGGTGCGCTCGCGAGTGTTCTTGGTAGTATCGCAGTTTACTTGACGGTGAGTATCCTCAAGATCCCTGTGGGTGGTTACCACGCCATTGTGCCAGGTATGATCACGGCCATTGTGCTCTTTGTCGTTGTCTCGAAGATGACGCCGAAGGCACCGTCTGAAGCGCTCTTGCTCTTCTTCCCAAAGAAGGCATCACGCTAAGCCTCAAGCTAAACCTTTGAACACACATCAAGCCGTAGGTCTCGAGTTGGGATCTACGGCTTTTTCGTGAGCAACGTGCCTAAGTTGTAACGCCTATTGCCAATGAGAGCGGTTCTCATTAATATGGATAGGTAGGTTGCTGTAAGCGACAGGCAACCTTGACATTGCGACAACGTGTCATGTCTTATCCTCGCATGGCGCGCGTTCACAGTGAGAACGAAAGGGATCGTTCGTCGCTTCGGGCGGATCGTCATTTAACGGTTCGCCCATTTTTAATGATTTCGATGTTTGTCTATGGGAGTTCGATGGTGTTGAAACCAGTTTCTGCTGATCGCGTGTATCGCCTTTTTAATATCGGCGCGACGACCTTGGTGAGTGCGGCTCATGAGGGTGATGAAGACGTTATGGCGGCCGCCTGGGCTTGCGCTTTGGATCTGACGCCTGCTAAAGCGACGGTTGTGGTGGATAAGTCGCATTACACGCGTGGTTTGATCGAAAAGAGTGGGTATTTTGCGTTGGGGCTTCCAATGGTGGAAGCGGCACCTGTGGTCATGAAGTTGGGCGCTGTGAGTAAGCATGACGACGCTGAGAAGCTTGCTAAGAGTGGTGCCAAGCTCTTCAAGATGGATGGCTTTGAGATGCCGCTCGTTGAAGGTTGTGCCGCTTGGGTAATCTTCCGCGTGTTACCTGAACCGCATAACGAAGCTCAGTACGACCTCTTCATTGGTGAAGCGGTGGCTGCATGGGCAGATGACCGTGTCTTTAAGGACGGTCGTTGGTGCTTAGAAGCTGCACCCGAATCTCTTCGCACGTTGCACTATGTGTCAGGCGGCCACTTCTATGCATTAGGGCAGTCCGTACATGTGCCTGGCTACGATTAATGGTGGAGTGTTTGACCGATCTTCGGAAAGCTTCTTTTACATTCCGCAAGAATTTGTTCATAAATAGGACAAATTGTCGGGTTTATACCGATAAAAGTTAGTTATGATGAAACTAACAGGATCACAGATCCTCCCAAATAAGGAACAAAATATGCATTGCGAAAATCAAAATCGTGCGGGCTGCCCCGTGATGATCTATCTTGCCAACTTGGCTGTTTGGAATGCCAAACTCCATAACCTCCACTGGAACGTGGTAGGTGGCTCGTTTGTGCAAGTGCATGAATATACCGAACAGGTCTATGACGAAGTCATGGATCAGTTTGACGCCATGGGGGAAGCCGTTCGTATGCGTGGCAAGTTGCCGCCCGTCCGTTTGGCTGAATACCTCGAAATGGCTACGCTTGAAGAAGTCGATAGCGTTGAACGTCAGGCGAGCGAAGTGGTGGCATTACTCAAGGCAGACATGGAAAAGATGAACGCCTTGGCGCAAGAAATCCGAGACGGTGCAGACAAGATGGGTGACCATCTGCTCGCTGCTCAGTTTGAAGGGTATCTGGCTTGGTACGCCAAGCAACTGTGGTTCTTGGATGCGATGTCAAAGCGCTAAGAAGCCATAGGGCAAACAAAAACAGGACGATCCTCCGCGTGAAGATCGTCCTGTTTCTTTTGGTACTTAAGGCAACGACTACTTGATGGTTGCGGGTTCAAAGTCTTCTTTGGCTGCGTTCCAAACATTCATGGTGCCGTTTGCCATATCGTAGTAGAGGGCATGGAGTTCAAGGGTGCCTGTATCGACGCGTGATTTGATCCAGTTATAAGAGAGCAGATTATCAATCGACATCAAGACAGAACCTTCTTCGCAACGGCGCGCACGAATGGGCGCGGGCTCATTGGGATCTTCGTGCTCGAGTTCTTCGAGCACAGGGTGTGCTAGACAGAGCCAGCGCGAAATATAGCGCTCATTTGCGACGGTGTCAGGATGCAAAAGTCCATGAATGCCGCCACAGTTTGAGTGTCCCATGACCACGATATTTTCGATATGAAGGTGTTTGACGCCATATTCAACGGCGGACACAACCGCATCATGTTCACCAGCCTTCTCAACGTCAGGCACGATCGCGGCAATACTACGCACGACAAACAGGTCACCAGGTCGACACCCTAACAAAATAGCTGGGTCGACGCGAGAGTCGCAACAGGCAATGACAAGCGTCTTCGGACGTTGCCCATGCACGAGTTGATCGAAAAACTCACGCTCGCGTAAAAAGTAATCTTCTTTGAAGTTGTGAAAGCCTTGAATGAGTTCGTGAAAGTTTTGCATGACGCACTTGATCCAAAAACGATCCGATAATCATAACGCCGCGCGCACTAAAGTGGTTCTCTAGGCGGACTTTGTAGGCTAAAGGGCAACAAATCAGGGCGCTGAATGGCTCAAAAACAGTAAAGCCTCCCAAAGTAGGAGGCTTTACAGGCTTAAAGCTAGCTAACGAAGGATGGGATTATTCCCATTCGATCGTGCCGGTGGGCTTCGGCGTCAAGTCGAAGACAACGCGGTTCACACCTTCAACTTCGTTGGTGATACGCTGCGTGATGTGCTGCAAGAGCGCAAACGGAACGTCTTCAACGGTAGCCGTCATGGCGTCGACCGTGTTGACGGCGCGGATGATGACAGGCCAAGCGTCCGTACGCTTGCCGTCCTTCACGCCCACAGACTTGAAGTCAGGGATGGCCGTGAAGTACTGCCAAACCTTGCCTTCGAGACCGTTCTTCGCAAATTCTTCACGAAGGATAGCGTCGGATTCACGAACCGCTTCAAGACGATCGCGGGTGATGGCGCCGAGGCAACGAACACCAAGACCAGGACCAGGGAACGGCTGACGATAGACCATGCTATCCGGGAGACCGAGGGTCCTACCGACCATACGGACTTCGTCCTTGAAGAGGAGCTGAACCGGTTCGACGAGACCGAACTGAAGGTCGTCAGGGAGACCGCCAACGTTGTGGTGAGCCTTCACGCCGTGGCTTTCGAGAATGTCCGGATAAATCGTACCCTGAGCGAGGAATTCAATGCCTTCCTGCTTGCGAGCTTCTTCTTCGAAAACGCGGATGAATTCAGCACCAATGATCTTGCGCTTCTGTTCTGGATCGGCCACGTCAGCGAGCTTTTCGAGGAAGCGATCAACAGCGTCAACATAGACGAGGTTGGCGTTCATCTGGTTGCGGAACACTTCAACCACCTGTTCCGGTTCGCCCTTGCGAAGGAGACCATGGTTAACGTGCACGCAGACGAGCTGACGACCAATCGCCTTGATCAAAAGCGCGGCCACAACGGAGGAGTCAACACCACCAGAAAGGGCAAGAAGCACCTTCTTGTCACCGACTTGTTCACGGATTGCCTTCACTTGTTCATCAATGAAGGCCTGCGCAAGCGCTTCGTTGTCGATGCGCTTCATGCTTTCGGGGCGTACGATGGTAGCCATCGGAATTCTCCTTGGGATGAAATAGAAATAATTGGCGTAAAGATGACTCAAAATCCTCTCTACGCGTGGATCCTAATATTTTACCAATCTATAGACTTGCTTGGTAAAAGAAAACCCCGCCAATATGACGGGGTTCTGGGCTAAATTAGCCTCTTTCGTAGGGCGTTATTCCCATTCGATCGTGGCAGGGGGTTTACCGCTGACATCGTAAACGACGCGGTTAATGCCGCGGACTTCGTTGATGATGCGGTTGGAAACCTTACCCAAGAGGTCGTAGGGGAGCTGGCTCCAAACGGCCGTCATGAAGTCGGTCGTTTCAACGCAGCGCAAGCTGACAACCCATTCGTAAGTACGGCCGTCGCCCATCACACCCACGGACTTGACGGGGAGGAAGACCACGAAGGCCTGGCTCACCTTGTCGTATAGGTTGGCAGCACGGAGTTCTTCGATGAAGATGGCATCGGCTTCACGGAGAAGATCAGCGTATTCGCGCTTCACTTCGCCAAGGATACGCACGCCTAAGCCCGGACCCGGGAACGGGTGACGGTAAACCATGTCGGCAGGAAGACCGAGTTCAACACCGAGTTCACGCACTTCGTCCTTAAAGAGGGAACGAAGCGGTTCGAGAAGATTGAGGTGAAGCGTTTCAGGCAGGCCACCGACATTGTGGTGAGACTTGATGGTCTTAGCCTTCTTGGTCTTAGCACCTGCGGATTCGATAACGTCCGGATAGATCGTACCTTGAGCAAGCCACTTGGCAGCGGTGAGCTTAGAGGCTTCTTCTTGGAAGATTTCAACGAACACGCGACCGATGATCTTACGCTTGGCTTCAGGATCGCTGACGCCAGCGAGTTCATTCATGAAGCGGTCAACAGCGTCGACAACGATGAGCTTGAGGCCCATGTTCTTTTCGAAGGTTTCGCGAACCTGTTCGCGTTCGTTCTTGCGAAGAAGACCGTTGTCAACGAAGACGCAGGTCAACTGCTTACCGATGGCGCGGTGAATGAGCGCAGCGGCGACAGAGCTATCGACGCCACCCGAGAGACCGAGAATGACTTCTTCGTCACCGACCTGCTCACGAATCTGAGCCACGGCTTCGGCGATGTAGTCGCCCATGACCCAGTCAGGCTTACATTCACAGATGTTGAGGACGAAACGTTCGAGCATTTCGCGACCCTTAACGGTGTGTGTCACTTCAGGGTGGAACTGCACGGCGTAGAAATTCTTTTCTTCGTTGAACATGCCAGCGATCGGGCAAGACGGCGTAGAGCACATCACCTTGAAGCCCGGTGGGAGTTCGGTCACCTTGTCACCGTGGCTCATCCAAACCTTGAGCATGCCGTGACCTTCTTCGGTACGGAAGTCTTCAATGCCTTCGAGGAGTTTGGTATGGCCATGGGCGCGGACTTCGGCGTAACCGAATTCACGCTTAGCGCCACTTTCAACACGGCCACCGAGCTGCTGAGCCATGGTCTGCATACCGTAGCAGATGCCAAGGACAGGGACGCCCGCTTCAAACACAGCCTGGCTAGCCTGGTCATTGCTTTCTTCATAGGCGCTCATGTGGGAGCCAGAAAGAATGATGCCTTTGGGGTTGTATTCGCGGATAAATTCAGCGGAAACGTCGTTAGGATGGACTTCACAGTAGACGTGGGCTTCGCGCACGCGACGAGCGATCAACTGAGTGACCTGACTACCGAAGTCGAGAATGAGGATGCGGTCGTGAGACATGGATGTAAGATCCGTATCAAAGAAAAATGAGGAAGAGCATTGTAGCGAAAAAAACAAAGGCGCGGTAGGGAAATCCCCACAGCGCCTTCGTTTCAAAATATTGCTACCGCAAGATTAGTGTTCCTGACGATAGTTCGGAGCTTCCTTCGTGATCTTCACGTCGTGGACGTGGGATTCACGCAAGCCGCCAGCCGTGATCTGGACGAACTGAGCACGGGTGCGCATTTCGTCGATCGTGCGGCAACCGCAGTAGCCCATAGAGGAGCGGAGACCACCAATCATCTGATAGATGATCTGAGCGACCGGGCCCTTGTACGGAACCATACCTTCGATGCCTTCCGGAACGAACTTGTCGATGTTGCCCTGGTTGTTGTCCTGGAAGTAGCGGTCGGCAGAACCCTTGCCCATGGCGCCGAGGGAGCCCATACCACGGTAGGACTTGTAGGAACGGCCCTGGTAGAGGATGACTTCACCCGGAGCTTCTTCCGTACCAGCGAACATACCGCCCATCATGACGGCGTTGGCGCCAGCGGCGATGGCCTTAGCGATGTCGCCAGAGAAGCGGATACCACCGTCGGCGATGCAAGGCACGCCGGTGTCGCGGAGAGCTTCAGCAACGTTGGAGATAGCGGAGACCTGAGGAACACCCACGCCAGCCACGATACGGGTCGTACAGATGGAGCCCGGGCCGATACCGACCTTCACGCAGTCAGCGCCAGCGTCCACGAGGGCGAGGGCAGCTGCGGCCGTTGCGATGTTACCACCGATAACCTGGAGGTTGGGATAGTGCTGCTTGACCCACTTAACGCGGTTGAGCACGCCCTGAGAGTGGCCGTGAGCCGTGTCAACGACGATCACGTCAACGCCAGCGTCAACCAACTTTTCAACACGTTCTTCCGTGCCGCCACCGACAGAAACGCCAGCACCAACGAGGAGCTTGCCAGAAGCGTCCTTAGCAGCAAACGGATGGTCCGTAGCCTTGGTGATGTCCTTAACGGTCATGAGGCCAGCGAGGTTGAAGTCGTCGTCGACAACGAGAACGCGTTCGAGACGATGCGTGTGCATCAAAGCCTTGGCTTCGTCAAGGGAAGCACCTTCATGAACCGTCACGAGACGTTCACGCGGCGTCATTACTTCAGAAACCGGCGCGGACATGCGGGTTTCGAAACGGAGGTCACGGTTGGTAACCATACCGAGAACCTTCTTGCCGTCCACAACCGGGAGACCAGAAATATGCTTTTCGCGAGCGAGGGCAATCACATCGCCAACGAGCATGTCCGGACCGATAGTGATCGGTTCAGCAACCACACCAGCTTCATGGCGCTTAACCTTGAGCACTTCAGCGGCCTGCTGATCGGCAGACATGTTCTTGTGGATGAAACCAATACCGCCTTCCTGAGCGATAGCGATGGCAAGACGGGCTTCCGTCACCGTGTCCATCACGGCAGAAACCATCGGAATATTGATACGGAGATTACGAGTCAGCTGCGTGGAAAGCTGAGTATCACGGGGAAGGACTTCGGAATAGGCAGGGACGAGAAGAACGTCGTCGAAGGTGAGAGCCTTCTGAAGGATTCGCATAACAACCTCTAAGCACAAAAAAAAATACACGTGTTGTACTTCGTCACCCGTCAGGTGCACAAAGCAACTCGTATAAATAGAAACATGAACGCCCGCAGTACAGGAGGGAAAAGGCTTTCCGCTGACCTGCTCTTCTGTAGAAAAGGGAGTAGTCTCGACCGTTTCTACAATTGGGAGATTGATTGCGGACGTAGTGTAATGCTTTTTTGCAGTTTTTTGTGGCTTCGATGAAAAAAAAGTTAAAAAAAACTTAAAAAAGTGACGGGCGACTCGCTTGTGGATCGCTAATCGCCCGTTGATGATGGTTTATCGATTTGTATGACCAGCGTAGAGCTGCTCAATCAGTTTGGCGTGTGCCGTCAAAATTTGTGGTCGACGTAACTTCATGGTCGGTGTCAACATGCCGTTTTCGACCGTCCACGGTTCACGCGTGAGCGCAATGGCACGCGGGACGCCGTATTGTGGGAAGGCTTTGCAGGTCTGGCGAACGCGTCGAAGAATGTGACGCTGCACGTCGCGAGAGGTGAGCGTGGCTTCGTCATCTGGGTCGAGGTTAAGCTCTGTGCAGAATTCACGCCAAAGGTGGTCATTCAAAACTACCAAAGCGGTCACGAAGGGCAAGTTGTCGCCCAATACGATGACCTGCTCAAAAAGGCGATCTTCTTGGATGGCAAACTCGACATCGACTGGGGCAATCTTTTCGCCCGTACTCGTGACGAGAATTTCTTTGATGCGCCCCTTGATACGCACACGACCACCGTCAGAGAGGTCGGCCTGGTCGCCCGTGCGGAACCAACCGTCTTCAAAAGCGGCTTCGGTGTCATGCGGACGATTCCAGTAGCCTAACATCACCTGAGGTCCACGAACGAGGAGTTCGTCGTTTGCACCAAGCTTCACTTCGCAATTAGGCGCCGGGTGACCAACGCAGTCAGGATGGTTATCCTTCATGCGAGTAAACGACACAATGGGTGACGTTTCGGTGAGGCCGTAGACTTGCAAAATATTGATCCCTAAGGCGCAGAAGAAGCGTGCGACGGCATAGTTGAGGCTAGCTCCACCCGCAAACGTGGCACGCAAACGACCACCAAAGGCATCACGAACTTCAGAAGCGATTTCGCTATCTAAACGAGGCCAAACGGTGTCGTCGAGCTGAGCGCGTGGCGACGTTTCAATGGGCAGATGATTGGCTTCAGCAAAACGACGCCAACCTGCTTCAAGCGCCCAAGCGGTTTGATGGCGCTTTTCTTCGGTACCCACAGCCAGATCGTGCAAGAAGCGTTGGTGAATCTTTTCGTAGATTCGAGGCACCGAGCACATCAATGTAGGCTTCACTTCACGTAGATCGTTTTCGATCAAAGCGGCATTTCGAGCAAACGCCATGGCGGAGCCGTGGGCTAATGAGTTGTAGTGCGCAACGGTACGTTCAAAGGTGTGCGAGAAGGGTAAGAAGGAGAGGAAAACGTCTTCTTCATTAAATTCAAAGCACTGGTTGATCTGTTGAACGTTCGAGACGATGTTGCGATGTGAAATCATCACACCTTTTGGGCGCCCCGTCGTTCCTGAGGTGTAAATAAAGCCCGCCAAGTCATCGGCTTCAGGTTCAGGCAAAAGCTGATCGTCCGTGATCGAAGCGCCACGGGCAAGCCAAGCGTCGACCCCCAAAAGTTCAATGTCGTGACCAGCTAAGGGCGAATTTGTCCCTTCGGGCATGTCTTCATTTGTGAAGACAACGCAGCGCATATCGGGCAAGCCTTCTTCAGAAGAGGCTTCAGCAATTGCATTCCAACGAGCGCGCGACGTGGTCACCAAAAACTGTGCATTGGAATCACGAAGAATGTAAGCAGAAGAGCCAGCCGTGTCGATGGCATGCAAAGGCACGGGCACTAAGCTGCAACCCAATGCGGCTTCGTCAAAGGTCACCGCATCAATACAGTTCGTGAGTAACATGGCCACACGGTCGCCTTTTTTGAGGCCCATGGCCGTAAAAGCACGTCGCCAACGAAGCACGGCTTCGTTGAACGCTTTCCAGGTAAGGGAAATCCAACGCTTTTCCGTGTAATCGTATTGACGGAAGGCTTCACGATCGGGCCACTTGGCCACGGTGTGGTGAAGCATGTCAGGAATGGTTCGGAAATCGTCTACAAAGGAACGGGCAGTAGTTGTCACGTGTGTCTCTTAGGCAAGATGAATAGCGGTGAAATTGTCTCTAATTAATCACCAGAATGACAAGCGTAAGAATAGGGATAAACCCTAGAGTTTCCAATACTACGCAAGTCAAAAAAGACCGCCCGTCATTCATCAAGAAATGTCCGGGCGGCTTTAAGCGCAAGAGGATTAACGCTTGATGAGCGTATCGTAGAGCGCGTTGATTTCGTCGGCGTAACGATCACTGATGAGCTTACGCTTCATTTTCAGGGTCGGCGTCAACAAACCATTTTCAATGGTCCAGGCTTCAGAGGTGAGCGCAACTTGGCGAGGTACACCGTAGTTAGGGAAGCCCGAGGTCGCGGCTTTAATACGCTTGATGGCGAGCTTCTTGACTTCTGGGTGCTTGAGGCTTTCAGGCGCTTCAGGATCAAGCCCGAGACTCGCACAAACTGTCTTGAATTCTTCTGGGTTGACCACAGCCACGGCAGCGATAAACGGACGATCATCACCGACCACCATGCACTGAGCAAAGAGACGGTCAGCGGTAATCGCGGATTCAAGGTCAGCAGGCGGCACCTTTTCACCAGTGCTCGTCACGATGATTTCCTTGATACGACCCGTAATGCGGATGCAACCGTCCGGATAGATGGAGCAAACGTCACCCGTACGAAGCCAGCCGTCTTCGGTGAAGATCTGACGCGTGGCTTCTTCGCGATGCCAGTAGCCCTGCATGACAGAAGGTCCACGCACCTGAAGTTCGTCACCTTCGCCAAGACGTACTTCGAGGTTCGGCAAAGCTGGACCCACAGTATTCGGATGGTTGTTGCCGACACGGTTGACCGAAATAATGGGCGAGGTTTCGGTCATACCATAGCCCTGAATGATTTCAACGCCCAAAGCAAGGAACGTACGAGCAACGGCCGGGCTCAAGGCAGCACCGCCCGAAATAAAGAGGTGAATGTTATCGCCGAAGACCTCACGCAGGCTCTTACCGACTTTCTTATCCAAAAAGCCCGCAACCAAGGGATCAAGCCAAGCGCGACCCGAGGGTTCAACCGGAAGGTTATTCTTGCGGCAGAAACGACGCCAACCTACTTCAACCGCCCAGTCAAAGAGATAACGCACAAAGGCAGACTTCTTGGCAAGGCCATCCTGCAATTTGGCGTAAATCATTTCGTAGACGCGCGGCACGGACATCAGAACGCTCGGACGAATGGCCTTGAAGTCGCTCTGCAAATTAGCGATCGAACGATTGAAAGCCACCGTATAACCGAGACCTAAAGCTAGGTAGTAAGAGGTCGTACGTTCAAACGTATGAGACATCGGCAAGAACGACAAGAACGTTTCATGTTCGTTCGGCGTGATGTTCTGCAAAACACCGCGAATGTTCGAAAGAATATTGCGGTGCGTCAGCATGACACCCTTGGGGTTACCCGTTGTTCCAGAGGTATAAACGAGGGCGGCGAGGTCAGTAGCCTTCGGGGCTTCTTTAGGTAGCGCGGACTTTTCGCCGAGCTTCAAGAAGGTGGCCATGCTCATCACTGGAATCGGGGCTTCAAGATCGTCACAATCTTTGTCCTCGGTGATCACAACGAGCGTCAGTGCAGGCGTGTCGGCAGCTTCTCGAATCTGCTTCCACTTAAGGAGCTTATTCGTGACGAGCACCTTGGCGCCAGAGTCATTGAGAATGTAGGCCGAAGACTTCGGGGTGTCGATGGCGTGAAGCGGGACAGGCACGAGCGAATTGGAGAGCGCGGCCATGTCAAAGTAGATGGCTTCCGGGCAGTTCGGCAACAACATCGCAACGCGGTCACCGCGCACGAGATCCTTACGCTCGGCAAAGCCATGACGCCAGGTGTGAACCTGATCGAAAACATTCTTAAAGGTGAGGTCCTTCCATGCCTTTTCACCGTTGTCGTACACCTTATATGCAACGTCATCAGGTCGGACGGTCAAATGATGTGTCAACAATTCAGGAAGCGTTGTCAGCACGTCGAGCGCTTTAATGCGTTCGATCGCCGGCTTTTTTGTTTGAGAAATAGAACTCACTGTGTTTGTCCTGTAGGAATCGAGTACAACGTCAACAAAAGCTAGAAAAGGAAAGTTCCTCTTTTTTAACTACGATGTTGAACTTAAGTGAGGACATTGTAGGCAATTGTCCTAGCCTCTTGGCGCAAAAGCGTTAAAAGGCACCGAAATGGATGATCAGAACACCTTGTTTATGGGATGCTTCTCATCCGTGTGGATGATCTAGTGCGCCGTTTTTGCGAAGAAAAACGCGCTATGTAATTGAGTTGCGTATTTATACGGTGAAAATCGTCTTTTTTAGGCCTTTTGGCGTGAGAGGGTGAATTGCTACAAAATAGCAGAATTTCCATGATCTCTAGGCTAAATTCGGCTAAGTTGATGACTTTTGACGGATTTGCGGAATCTTCAAAATGCGAGTAAGTTTAATGCCATGGCACAGCAAAACGCTTTAAGCATCGCTCCTCAGACGCCTGAAAAATGATGTGGTTGGTCCTGCCTCATTGGTCTATCAAAGGCGTTCTACTAAGAGGGGACTGATTGGGATTGAAAGGGAATCTCAGTCAGTCCCCTTTTTCGTGTCGGCGCATTTGGCCGCCGCTTTCAAATGCCCTCTTTTTTCTTTGACCTTCGAACTGTCACGGCAAACGTGCGTCCATCGTTACGCCTGATGGATCGTCTCATGGCGCCATAAGCGCACCACACCCCTGTCCGCCGTTGGACTTCACTACTCAGGCTGTTGCTGGGCAAAAGAGGCTTTTGGTGCGCGTGGGTGAGGGGTTTGGTTTGCATATCGACGCTCGGACGCCTGGCGAAACTACCTTCGCTCTACAGACACTCCATGTGGAACCGACGCAAAAGACCAGATAGGTCGTAACGAAGCGCCCGCTTTTGGACCTCAAGCGCACGGGGTGAATGTAAAGAACTGTAAAAAACATGATACGAATCAAGCTTTTGCGCAATAAAAACAGGTTGTTCCGGGTGATTTTTGTTGCTTTAAAGGTGCGGCGCGGGGAAATTGAGAGAACGAGTGGAAATAGCAATGAGGGCTTTATTTTACGTATTATTACGCAAGAAACGGAGGTTCTCTAGAAGAGAAAAGTGAAGGTCTGTCGGCGTAACAGTAAAAAAAGACCCGCAACAAACCTGTTGCGGGTAAAACTATCGTTGCACACTTGCTTGCATGGGGAAAAGCGCCCTCGTGGGCTTTTGCCGATGCAGCCCCTCGGATGCAAACGACAGGGGTCTGCAGAGCCTTGTTGATACTCCCTACGCACAAATGAGAGATCATTGATACAAGTCCAACAGACTAGCAATCATTTTACTTAGTGGATATTCAATGTTCATTAGGGGAAATACCTAGAAAGGTTAATCTTAAGATGAATTTATCGGTTGAGAGCGCACGTGGGGAGCGCGTTTGAGCAATATTCAGATGCGCCTGTAGGGGTATTGCTTAGCCTAATGAAGGAGGCGAATTAAAAGCTGGTTTGCTATAGTCATAAGACCCGATGCACAGTTGTCTCTACTATGTATCGTGTCGTACTTGATATAAAAACACAATATGTTGTTCGTTCAAGTCCTTCAACCCACCATGCAGGATTGTGATGAATATGAATGAAAAGTTGGCTCAGTGCCATGTTCTCAAGCGTGACGGCAGCGTAAAACCTTTTGATGTCACCAAGATCGTCAGTGCGATCACGCGAGCCGGGAAGGCGACGGGAGAATTTGGTGAAAAGCGTGCGGAAGAACTCGTAACGACGCTTGTGATTCCTCGTCTTGAAAAGATGAATCTGCCGACTTTTCATATCGAACAAGTGCAAGACGCGGTTGAGCATGCGCTCTTTGAAGCAGGGTGCTTCACGACGTTACGTGCTTATATCGTTTATCGCGAAAGCCGTACCAAGGCCCGTGACGCAAAGCAGAGCTGGGTGAACGTCGAATCCTCGATGAACGAATACCTCGATCAGCTTGACTGGCGCGTGAATGCCAATGCAAATCAGGGGTACTCATTGGGTGGTCTGATTCTCAATGTGTCTGGGAAAGTGACGGCTAACTACTGGCTTAACCACATTTACCCACCTGAAGTCGGTCGCGCGCACCGAGAAGCCGATATCCATATTCATGACCTTGATATGCTCTCAGGCTACTGCGCCGGTTGGTCGCTGCGTACGCTCTTGACCGAAGGGCTCAATGGCGTTTCCGGTAAGGTGGAAGCAGGCGCACCGAAGCACTTGACGTCTGCCACTGGCCAAATCGTGAATTTTTTAGGCACAATGCAAAATGAATGGGCGGGTGCGCAGGCTTTCTCAAGCTTTGATACCTATTTAGCGCCCTTTATTCGTAAAGATAACCTCCCTTATGAAGAAGTGCTTCAGTCGATTCAGGAGTTGATTTATAACCTCAACGTGCCGAGTCGCTGGGGGACGCAGACGCCCTTTACGAACCTCACATTTGATTGGACATGTCCTGAAGATTTGCGTGACGAGCATCCCATTATTGGGGGCGAAACCATGCCCTTTACGTACGGCGAACTGCAGCGCGAAATGGACATGATCAACCAGGCCTATATCGAGGTAATGATGAAGGGAGATGCCAAGGGGCGTGTCTTCACGTTCCCAATTCCGACCTATAACATCACGCCCGACTTTGCTTGGGATAGCCCCAATGCGTTACGCCTTTTTGATATGACGGCGCGTTATGGGTTGCCATACTTCCAGAATTTCGTCAATTCTGAATTGAAGCCCAATATGATTCGCTCGATGTGCTGCCGCTTGCAGCTCGATCTGCGTGAATTGCTCAAACGCGGTAATGGGCTTTTCGGGTCGGCAGAACAGACGGGGAGTTTAGGGGTTGTGACCGTCAACTGTGCTCGTTTGGGTTATCTCTTTAAGGATGACGAAGAAGGGCTCTTACGTCGCCTTGACTATCTCCTTGAGTTAGCTAAGACAAGTCTTGAAATCAAGCGTAAGGTCATTCAGCGCCATATCGATCAAGGACTCTTCCCTTATACCAAGCGCTATCTGGGGACGCTGCGCAATCACTTCTCGACGATTGGGGTTAATGGTATCAATGAAATGATTCGAAATTTCACCCATGATCGTGAAGACATTACGACGGATTGGGGTCATGCCTTTGCTTTGCGTTTCCTTGACCACATCCGTGATCAACTCGTTCGTTTCCAAGAAGAAACGGACCATATGTATAACCTAGAAGCTACGCCAGCAGAAGGGACGACGTACCGCTTTGCGAAGGAAGACCGTAAGCGCTTCCCGGGGATCTTGCAAGCGGGGACCGATACGCACCCGTACTACACCAATTCGTCCCAGTTGCCCGTGAACTTTACGGACGACCCATTTGAGGCCCTTGAGCGTCAGGACGATTTGCAACGTAAGTATACGGGCGGCACGGTGTTGCACCTGTATATGAACGAAGCAGTGTCGTCGGCTGAAGCTTGTCGCGATTTGGTTCGTCGTACGTTGACGCGCTTCCGCTTACCGTACATTACGGTGACGCCCACTTTCTCGATTTGTCCCAAGCACGGTTATCTGTCTGGTCGCCACGACTTCTGCCCGAAGTGTGACGCAGAACTTATGGCCAAAAAACGTGCGGCGGCTCAAAAAGATTAATTTTCATTGACCATCACAACGCGCATCTTGAGTCAAGATGCGCATGGAGACACATCATGACTGAAGTCACGAAAGACCAAGCGGTCGACCTCAAAGACGAAGAACGTCAACCCTGTGAAGTGTGGACCCGTGTCATGGGATACCATCGCCCCGTACAGTCCTTCAATACGGGTAAGAAAGGTGAATTCGCAGAACGCGTTTGCTTTACCGAAAAGCGTGCTGCAGAACACGAAGAAAAGCCTCTTAAGAACGACTAAGGCATGACGCATGCTTTTGAAGTGCCCGCAAGTGCCATTCGCATTGCGGGCTTAACGCCTTTTACGACGATCGACTATCCCGGTAAATTGTCGGCTGTGGCCTTTATTCAGGGCTGCCCTTGGCAATGCGTTTATTGTCAAAATGCCTGGATGCAGTCGCGTGCTTTTGATCCGACGCTTGAACATTCATCGTGGGAGGCGTTGGTCGCTTTATTGAAGCGTCGACAAGGGCTACTTGATGCCGTGGTGTTTTCGGGTGGCGAACCTTGCTTAGATCCTGCGCTCCCGGCTGCCATCGCAGAGGTGCGTGAGTTGGGCTTTCAAGTGGGGCTTCATACGGGCGGCTCATACCCTGAGCGCCTCAAGAGCGTTTTGCCGTTTATTGATTGGGTGGGGCTCGACGTGAAGGCTGTCCCGGATGACGACGCGCATTGGACAAAAATTGTGCGTGTGCCTGGCGCCTCAAAGAAGTGGTCGCAAAGCCTAGACTATCTGTTAGCGTCTGATGTGGCTTTTGAGTGCCGTTCAACTGTGCATCCTGACTACTTTTCAGAGGCACAGCTTTTGGCTACGGGTGAGGCGCTTCGTCGGCGAGGGGTCGACACCTATGTCTTACAGATCTGCCGTAGACCCCCAGGGCAATGTTTCTCGCTTTTTGGTAACGTGCTGGACACGTGGCCTAGTGGTGAGACACTTGACGCACTGAAGGGGAAATTTAAAACCTTCTCGGTACGCCGTGCGTAATCTGTTCGACGTGTAAGCCCAAGGTGACTGACGTTATTGCCATTTTTCGTAACGCATGAAATTCTTCATGACTCAATTTTATTGAATGGGACTGAGGCGCTTTACGAATGTTCTGAGTCTTGTGTTGCTTTTTTCTTTCAGAGGGCCTGTTGAGCTAGCTTTGTCGTTTGGTAAACGTTGGCGAATTGTTTGAGCTCGCATAGGTGCTCCTCGTTGTTAAGCAATTATTGATTATGCAATTGTGATGCTTCGTTGAAGCTCAACTCACCATGAAGGCAAAAGTACAAAAAAGGAGCGAAATCACGGGGATCTCACTCCTTTATTTTTTGGCTATGCGTTCAACGCGGGGAAGAAATTATTCTTCGCCTTCCCAGTCGTTAACGATTTCCTTGAAGTACGTGCCAGCGATGAACTTCGGCTTACGCACGGCCGGGATCTTAATGGCCTGACCGGTGGACGGGTTACGACCCGTACGCGGAGCGCTTTCAACAGCGCGGAAGGTACCGAAACCGATAAGGGTAACGGATTCGCCAGCGGTCACAGCGGACATGATTTCTTCGAAGACGCTAACGACGATGCGGTCGGCTTCAGCCTTGGAGATGCCATTGCGTTCGGCAACGCGATCGACGAGTTCAAGACGGTTCATTGAAAACTCCTGAGATATTTAACTCTGTCATTGGGAGGCATTCAGTATGCGCTCTACCAACGTCAGAAAAGAAACGAGGGTAATGAACAGACCATCAAGTATCAGTAGGAAAGGGCAAAGCCTAGAAAACCGCCTCTAACAGCTAATACTTAGACTGATGTATCCGATCGAATTGCATTTTAGCGATGTCTCGCGCAAAGGTAAACCCTTGTAAAAACCCTGCCGTACAGATTAAATAAGCAATTTCAGCGTGATTAAAAGCAGTAACAATAATACAATATTTACGCAACCGATTGAATTTTATAGAGATTTCTGCGTTGCGTGCTCTTAACGCCCCTGTTAGAGGCGATACGATAAATCGTAATTGTCCAAAAATGACCTAGTGAAAACGATCTGTTGTTTTTAAACAAACAGGTGGAAACCCTCTTGGGAATTTGCAGTAGTCTTGTGGTGGTTACTTAGGGAAAGTTCGATACTACGATAGGGGTATTTGAAAGTGTTAAGGGGGCCTTATTCTTTGATCTTGAGACTTAAAGTCCCAAATGTGACGGGGTAAAGTGCCTTGGGAGGCTTCTAGGACTGGGAAAGGGGGGGCAGAATGAAACTGTCAAACGAAAGTTTGACGTGATTCGGGCACGCGTTGTAAACAAGTATCCGCATCCTTTGGTTGTTTGGTCAGCATCAGGGGTTAGTTTTGGTGCTGACCATTTTTTTGCCTTCGATTAGCGGCTTTGACGTGGGATCAAAGTTTCAACGAGGACTTTAGGGCTTTTGGTTGTCATGACAAGACGCGTGGCTTTGTTTTTCTCGGCAGCAGTCAACATACGGTCAAGGGCTTTGAGGGTCATGAGCGCATTCATGTCATGGCGGCGAGCTGCACATTTCAAGAGCGTATAGGCATTAAAGCGGTTTAAGGGCAAAGCGTTCCCGGTCAAAAAGAAGTCTGCCAACGTGGTGAGCGCTTGGGTGCTCCCGTTTTCTGCGGCACGGCACGTCCAACGGACGGCTTCACGTAGATCCACTCGACCGCCACGACCGGCCCAGTAATAAACCCCTAAGCGATATTGCGCTTCGACAATCCCGGAGATGGCGGCATCGTTGAGCCAACGTTGCGCTTCGACAGGATCGGCTTGTGACCAGTCACGGCGTTGATATAGGCGTGCGAGTTCAAATTGCGCAACGGGATCACGGCCTTGCGCTGCTTGGCGCAACCACTTGCTCGCTTCATCGAGGTTTTTAGGGCTACCACGCCCATCACGTAAGGCGAGCCCTGCTTCACGCTGCGCATGGACCTGGCCTTGGGCACCAGCGATGCGAAACCAATAGAGTGCGTCTTTGTCACTGGCTTGACGACCATAACCGAGTCGACAGAGTTTGGCGTAGTCATTTGCAGCCCCCGCACTCCCTAATAACGCCGCTTGATGCAGATAGTTAGCCCCTTCAACGGGATCAGCTTTGAGGCCTTGTCCTCGAAGAAGGACGATACCTAATAAATAGAGGGCTTCAGGGAGCTTACGTTTGGCAGCGCGTCTGAGAAGAGCTAAGGCACGGCGATTTTTACGGCTATCTGGGGCGTCCGTGAGAAGGTAGCGGGCAAACTCCGTTTGTGCGGTAGGGTTACCACGTTTGGCATCTTCTTCGAGACGATTGAGTTGGGCGAGGGCTTCTTCGCCCGTTAAGGGACGACGCCGGACAATCCCGCCTAAGAGATCTAACACATAGTTGTCAGGTCGATCGGAGGCGGGAATGGCAAAACGACTGTCCGGGCACTTAGGCATGAGATTAGTTTGTGGCGGGTTTGGTGGGCGCGGGTAACGGTTCGACAATAGCCTTGTCGCTACCTTCAGGGACGCGAATCACAACCCCTTCACTTTGAGGGTCTTGCGGTGTGGTGCCGTCAAACCCTGCGAGCGTGAGCCCAAGTGCGACCGAGAGGGACACCATCGAATAGATGACCCAGCCGCCACCGCCTAACATGAGAACACGACCTAAACGTTGCTTCGGATAGTCATTGCCATAGAGATCACGCACATAGACAATCTGCTTCCAGCCGCTCGATACGAGCCAACCTAACCAGGTGACGACGAGAAAATAAATGCCGCCATACTGCATCAGGGGTTCGTTTCGAAAGATACCCTGCATCAAAATAAAGGCGCCAAGCAACCAAACGGTCATGCGAACCCACAGGCGAGACGCACGCGCGTTACCTCGTTCACCGAGCGCATCCCAGTTGAGGGCTTGCAATTGTGCGCCAAAGATCGGCGTAAATAAAAGCGCCAAAGCCGCGGTGACGATCGGGTTATAGAGTATGGGGCGCTGAGTGTGTACAGGTTTTTTAGCCATGTTTAAAGCATTTCTTTAAATTCAAGAGAGGAGCTAGTCTTTGACTAGGCTATGAATCTTGGCATTGTACGCGGAAAATCACTTGCAAAAAGGTGTAATCTAAAAGAATTGACCTTATCACAGGAGTTGAAGCTTGACTTCAAGATTTATATGGGTGAGCCAACTGGGACTCGTTGCGGGACTAGCTCTCGCGCTCTCAGGCTGTTCGACTCAAAAGACCCAAGAAGACCAGGCAAAATATGTCAGCCCCTATCAGCAAATCAAAGACGTTTGCGTGATGCCGGCAGAGACGAGTCACGGTAGCCTGGATTTAACGTTGCTCCACATGCTTCGTGATCGTGGATTTACCCCAACGCTATTGGCGACGCAAGATGAGTCTGCATTAAATCAATGTAGGGCGCTCGTCACGTTTTCAGCACGAGGCGATAGAGACGAGTTAGAAACCCCTAATGCGATGTCGCTCACGTTTTTAGACACCTTTACGGGGGAAACCTATCATGTGGCCGCCTCCCGTCAGGGCGTCGTGGGAACAAGAACCCTTTTAGCGAAACGGGTGTTTGAAGACCCCGAAGAAACCATTCGCAAACTCGTTGAACGACTTTTTCCTGAACGGACTGATAGCCGTTAACTGTTCAGATTTTTCGAACGATTTGTTCTACCTCTTAAGAGGTAAGTTGAGCGCTTTGGTAAAAACCCTTGAAAGGGTGTAAATAGCTCCTTTTATATGATCAAAATCAAAAAAATGATGAACTTTTTTGAGTTTGTTACCCAAAAGAACTAGAAAAATTTTTGAAAGTTACTAGAATAGCTGTTAAGTTGAACGGAACGTTGATTCGTTCAGCCGAGCTGAGTAACGTTAGTCAGGAAATGTTGCTCAGTTGACGGTATCGACGCTTACATCGGGGGATGTTCTTTGGGCGTCAAGGACCAGATACCGTCTTACGGCAGACCGTGACTGCTTAGACGACGTGGCTGAGTGGGTTGAAACAGCGACGTATTTCTGTGGTTCGTGGAGCTTTTTTGGGTTTAGCTCACCGAACCGGTAGGGCAGATGGTCTACAGCAGGAATGCCGTTTTTTTCAAGGAGCGAGTGATCTCGCTCCTTTTTTTTATGGTTTTGCGCGTGATGAGGCGTTATCATGAGAAGATAACGCGAGAAACTGCTTTGATTTTCAGACGTTTTGGAGTCCCCGGTGCCTAATAGCGAAGCCATTCAAAGCCAATGGAAGGTCACATTGGTGATTTTGTCGCTGAGTGCGATCCTCATGTCGCTCAGCTACACGATGCTGATTCCGTTTCTTCCGATGTACCTGATCGAAGAGTTGGGCGTCGACGTCTCGCGAGCTAACTTTTGGAGTGGCTTGGTCTTTTCGGTCTCCTTTTTGATTTCTGGTGTTATGGCCCCGATTTGGGGGGCAATGGCCGATAAGCGTTCTCGTAAGCTGATGGCCTTGCGCGCTGCCGTTTTGCTCGCCATTTCTTATACGTTGGGCGGGGTTGTTCAAAACGAATGGCAGTTGCTAGCTATGCGATGCTTTCAAGGGTTTGCGTCTGGGCTTTGGCCAGCTTGTTTAGCCATTCTTGCTTGCACAGTGCCTCGAGATAAAGTGGGTTTTTCGCTAGGCATCATGCAAGGCGCGATGACGGCAGGTGGTGTTTTGGGGCCCTTTTGTGGTGGCGTGCTCGCTGAAATGTTTTCGATGCGCATGACCTTTTTTATTGGTGGTGGTGCGCTCTTTGTCATCACGCTTCTTATTGCCTTCTTTATTCATGAGCCGCCACGCAAAGCGCAAGAGCCTTCGACCGTTAAACGTGAAAAAACGAATTTACTCAAGATTCCCGTCATTCAGCGTATGTTGCTTTGCGCTGGCGTAGTTCAACTCACGATTCTTTTGCAGCAGCCAATCATGCCGATGTATATCGGTGAACTGCAAGGGAGCATGGATCGTATTGTCTTCTTGACGGGCGTCGTCTTTTCGGTTGTTGGGATTTCAGGCGTGATCGCCTCACCCTTGTGGGGCATCATCGGGCAAAAGTGGGGCTATCGGCCGACCCTATATACCACGCTGATTGGCACATCAATTTTTGGCATGATCCAAGCAATACCAGATACGTTGGTGCCCTTTACAACGTGGCGATTTATTGGGGGCTTGATGTTTGCGGGCATTTTTCCTGCTATCAACGCTGTGCTCACCATGAGTACGGCGCCTGAGGATCGTGGGCGCATTTTTGGTCTCTCTTATGCGGCACAACAAGTCGGTAGTGTGATCGGGCCACTCATGGGGGGTGCCATGGCGATGTACTTCCCGCTCAAGTCCGTCATTTTTGTCGGTGGATTTATCCTTTTGCCGTTGGCGCTTTTCTTGTGGGCAATGCGACCTAAGACAGAGGAGAATTCGAGTGGCCGACCAGCATCTTTGGAGTGAACGAAACCGAGTTTTTGAGAAGGATTTCAACGAAAATTCATAAAAAGGTAAAAAAAACGAAAAAAAAAGGGGAGAATAGCCCTAACTGATCTCCCTATCACGGCTCTGGTTCGTTAAAATCCAAGCATTACGACTGATTGCAGACTGTCAGGAACTGTCACTGATCGTAGCCAATCGTTGGTTGATACGAAACGTAAATAATAACTGGCAGAAGAAGACCGAATGGATACATTCATATTTGCCGCCTTAGCCCTACTTGGTGCCTTGGCGATTATCGACCTTTTTGTCGGCGTCTCCAATGACGCTGTGAACTTTCTTAACTCGGCCGTAGGTTCTCGGACCGCGCCCTTTTGGGTCATTATGACCGTCGCGAGTTTAGGGGTGCTTTTAGGTGCCACATTCTCGTCGGGCATGATGGAAGTCGCTCGCACAGGTGTTCTTGTACCTGAACATTTCACGTTTCATGAGGTGATCATTGTCTTTACGGCAGTGATGGTTTGCGACGTTTTGCTTTTGAATACATTCAACTCTCTCGGATTACCAACCTCGACAACGGTTTCGATTGTGTTTGAATTGTTAGGTGGTGCAACAGCTTTGGCTTGTTGGAAAGTTTGGTCAAGCGGCGCACCTATTGCTGATCTTGGGCTTTACCTGAATTCGGGTAAAGCATTGGCAATGATCATGGCTATTTTGATGTCGGTCGTGATTGCTTTCTTTGCTGGTTTACTCGTTCAGTACTTATTACGTCTGATTTTCTCTTTCCACTACGAGCGCTATTACCGTTGGTTCGGCGGCATTTATGGTGGTGTCTCGCTCACGGCCGTTTTCTACTTTCTCGTGATCAAGGGAGCTAAGGGTGCCTCTTTCATGCAGCCTGAGTGGTTAGCTTGGATTCAAGCCAATACAAGCGAACTCTTGCTTTGCTGTTTCGCGGGACTTACGGTCTTCTTCCAGATTCTCATTACGCTCTTTCGTGTCAATATCTTCCCAGTCATTATCTTGGCGGGCACCTTCTCGTTGGCCTTCGCTTTTGCTGGTAACGACTTGGTGAACTTTATTGGTGTGCCGCTCGCTGCATTAGATTCTTATCAGATCTTTAGCGCGGTTGAAGGGGCCGACCCGATGACCTTCACGATGGAAGGCTTACGCAATAACGATGGTACGCCGACCTTCTTCCTGTTTGGTGCGGGCATTGTGATGGTGCTCACGCTCTGGTTCTCAAAGAAGGCACACCGCGTCATCCGTACGTCTATTAGCTTGGCGTCTTCCGCTCGAGGTGGTAAGGAACAATTTGGTTCTTCAATGCCTGCTCGTGTGGCTGTGCGTGGTGCGATTCGCATGAACGAAATTGTTCATCAGATCATTCCAGTCTCGATTTTGAAGAGTTTGGCACTTCGTTTTGAAAAGAAGAAGTTGGCGCCAGGTGAAGTGGAGTTACCCTTTGACGAAGTCCGTGCGAGCGTCAACTTGGTGCTGGCTGCTGCGTTGATCGCCTCGGCGACAAGCTTAAAGTTGCCGCTGTCGACGACCTATGTAACCTTCATGGTGGCGATGGGTTCTTCGTTGGCTGACGGTGCTTGGGACCGTGAATCGGCGGTCTATCGTATTTCGGGCGTTTTAACCGTGATCTCTGGCTGGTTTATGACAGCTTTCACGGCCTTTACGGCTTGCGGTACGATCTGCATGCTCTTTATTTCTTGGGGTGAACCGCTTCAGCTCTTGTTGATGGTTTTGGCTTTGTGCGTTGTCATTCGTACGAACTTCTTTGCGAAGGACGAAAAAGAAGACAATCCCAACGTCGATCGCATTGATAAAGGTGACAAGGAAAGTATTGGCGAACTCTTGACCGAATCGGTCGACAGCAACTTGAATACCACGTTGGCGCTCTATGCCAATGGCTTGAATGCCTTCTTGGATGAAGATGCTGCGAAGCTTCGTGAACTTAAGGGTGATGCCGCGCAGTTCTTTGACGTCATTTCTGTGCGCCGTGGCGAGTACTACAACATGGCCCTCGAAGGCGGTGGTTCTAAGGCTGACAGAGATGCCCGTAATTTCTACTATCGTGCCTTTACAAGCATGAAAGAAGTGAGCCACGCTTTGCGTGACCAAATGGGGGTGGCGCAAAACTACGTTGACAATTCGCACTCGCCTTTCAGAGGCCGTATGCGCGAAAACATCAAGATTCTTGCGACAAAGCTCGATGAAATTCGCGAAAACTTCGTGCCGGTTCGCTGCACGCAAACGCTCGAATTTATCGAAGAAGCACAGCGAGACTTTATGGTGCAAATTGGCGAAGAAAAAATTTCGCTCCGCAAGAGCGAACTCTACTTGGGTTACCTCCTCTTTGCTCGCGAAGTGCTCAACCGCTACATGATGGTGAAGCTCCTGCAGGCCGAGTTAGAGGCTGGGCTTGAATCCCAAAAGGATGCTTCGACAGAGACTGCGCCATCGGCTCAGTAATTAAAAATAACAGGGACCGTTTCGATGGCTGTCGAGGCGGTCCCTTCTTTTTAGGTTTTGGTTGTCCATGCCACCGATCATTCTTGTGACGCCTGCTCGAGACCCTGTGAGCCACGTGGTTGGCGTTCGTCAGCATTACTTTGACGCGATTCTGCGAGCGGGTGGCTTGCCGCTTTTGTTGCCGCTGACGGTGGTTGCTCGTGAAATTGATGTCTACTTAGCAAAGGCCGACGGTCTTTTGATGACTGGCGGTGTGGATTGTGATCCGCGTCTCTTTGGCGAAAAGCCGCATCCGAAACTCGGACGCATTGATGCTACGCGTGACACCCTCGAAACCTACGTGGCACGCTGGGCTTGGCGAACGCAATGTCCAACCTTGGCAATCTGTCGAGGAATGCAGGTTTTAAATAGTGCGTTAGGCGGCACTTTGTGGCAAGACTTGCCAAGTCAATGTCAAACAGATCCCGATCGACATAATCAACCCGAAGACTACGCTGTGACTAAGCACAGCGTGACGATCGATTCGACCTCACGTCTAGCCCAGGTCGTAGGAGCCGAGCCATTGATGGTTAATAGCCGACATCATCAGGCAGTTCGTGACGTGGCGACTGGCTTTAAGGTGACTGCCTGGTGCTCTGACGACCAAGTCATTGAAGCGATCGAAGCTCCTCAAGCGCATTGGATGGTCGGTGTGCAATGGCATCCTGAGATGCTCACCCATCTGTCGCCACGCCATTTGGCGCTTTTTGAGGCTTTGGTTCGTGAGGCCTCACGTCAAACTTTGTGAGTTTTTACTCGCAGATAAACAAAAGTCCTGCATGAGTTCAATGTCAAGCAGGACTCGTGTTTGAGGGCCTAGGTCTTTGCGCGACTAGGTGTGACGGCAGCCACACAGGTATAAAGGCGTTCGGGGAGATCCAATTCACGGATACGCACCTGCACGTCAAAAACGTCGGTCAAAACTTCCTCAGTCATGATGTCGCGTGTGTTGCCAAAGATGGGCGGTCGATGGCGAGGTACGAGCAAGGTTTTGTTCGAGATCTCTAAGGCGTGCGCTGGAAAATGCGTATTGATGATGGCGCCTAAACCTTGATCGGTGAGGCGTTCGATCACTTGCAAGACGACCATCTGATTACGAAAGTCGAGATTAGATTCTGGTTCGTCGAGCACCAAAATCTTGGGTTCTGCAGCCAGTGCACGAGCAATGAGCGCGAGTTGGAACTGGCCGCCCGAGACTTCACTACAAAGGCGACCTGCTAAATGCGCAATCCCCACGTCTTCCATGACACGGTCGACAATCGCCCAATCGCTATCACTCGGAAGGCTAAAAGGCCCTATGTGAGCGCTACGCCCTAAAGCGACCATGTCGGCAAGCGTCATCGACGCAAAGCCCGGAAGCTTTGCTTGGGGCACGTAGCCAATCGTGCGCCAAAAGTCGCGAGGCTTCCATTGAGAGATGGGTTTGCCATCTAAACGGGCTTCGCCTTCGGTAAATTGAAGTAGCCCGAGCATACAGCGTAAGAGGGTGGTTTTACCTGCGCCGTTGGGTCCCAAAATACTCATGACGCCCTTGCCATCAAACTCAAAGTTGACGTTCATGAGCACGGGGTCACGGTTAGGCCAAGCAAAGCCGCCCTGAATGACTTCAAGTGCCATAAGTTACCCCGCAATGCCGCCTGTGCGGCGAAGGAGATAAATAAAGAAAGGGGCGCCCACGACGGCTGTCAGAATCGAGACTGGAATTTCGCTTTGTGTTGCGGTGCGCGCCACGGTGTCAATGATGAGCATAAAGAGTGCTCCCATCACCATCGAAGCAGGCAATACATAGCGGTTATTGGCCCCAAAGACCATACGGGCAGCATGCGGTACGAGTAACCCTACCCAACCGATGAGACCACACATGGAGACCACTGAGGCTGTAATCATAGTGGCCGCGACGATAACACCCGCACGAATGCGTTTGACAGGAATCCCAAGGCTAGCGGCTTCGTCGGTAGGCAATGTCGTGACATTGAGTCGCCAACGTAAAAGCCACAAAATGATCATGCCGAGTAGCACCATAGGGGTACCAGCCAAGACGGATTGCTTGGTGGCGCCCGTGAGTGCCCCCATCATCCAAAAGGTGATCGAGGGCAAGACGTCCTGTGGGTCTGCGGCATATTTGACGAGCGATACTAACGCCGAGAAGAGCGCCCCTACGACCATCCCTGAAAGGATGATCATGAGGATAGAACTCGTATCTCGCACGCGGCTAATCATGATCACAAAGAAGACGGCTGAGAGTCCCGTGATCAAGGACATGATCTGAATGCCCATGCCTGTCCAGCCCCAAAGAATGCCCAATACCGCACCAAAAGAGGCGCCTGTTGCAACCCCTAAAGTATCGGGCGCAGCTAAAGGGTTAGCAAAGAGCGCCTGAAAGGCGGCGCCCGACATGGCAAGCCCAGCGCCTGCGATGATGGCTAAGCAAACGCGCGGCAAACGGACATTGAGCACAATGTTATCCATCATGCGTGTGGGTTCAATCGCTGTCCAACCGTCAGGCATCAAGACCGCAAAGACTTGCATGACCGTGAGTTCAAAGCGTCCCATACAGAGAGACGCGATGGCAACCGCTAAAAGCAACGTTGTGAGCGTACAAAGGATCAATCGAAAGTGCTTGACGGCAGCGGCCTCAGCAAGCGCACTTCGTGGACGAGAATGCGTCGTCATAGGAGTCATAGTGTTTAACGAGCTCGCGTGGGAACCGTGGCGTTAGCGCTACCTTTGACGGTCGGGTGGAACATGCTGTCGACGTCAGCGTCCGTAATCTCAACGCCAAACACGTCCTTGTACCAAGCTTTGACCTCTTTATTGAGGTCAATATCAGCAAAGCGTTCGGGATAGATCTTCTTGGCCATCCAAAGGAGGGTCAACGGCGTATCAGCAGACGGCGTGTAGCTACGATAGATCCCAAGTGGCATCTTGTAGACCTGCTGATCTTTGACGGCTTTGATTTCAGACCAGTCGTGAGCAGCGATCGCATTGGTGTAGAGGTCTTCAGGCATTGCCTTCGTGAAGTTCGTAATGAAAATCACATCAGGATTCCAGGCGTAGATCTGCTCCATCGACACAATGGCATTGGCGTTATCTGCCTGAATGCTTTCAGCAACGTTCTTTGCGCCGGATGCGTCACACCAGTATTGACCAAAAAAATGCTTGCCCGAGGTCACAATCTGACGAGCGTCATAGCGGTAAAGGAAGAGAACGCGACGACGTTCATGGTCTTTGAGGTCAGCCGTACGGTCCGCGACCATCTTGGCAATGGCCTTGGAGCGACTGTCAATCAACGCGCCTTTACCTTCGTGTTCTGGCCAAATTTTGGCCAAGCTCTTCATCCACTGGGCATGGGTCTCAATGATGTCGTAATCCCACTTGCTCGGACTAATACCAAAAGCTGGAATGCCCGCATTACGAATGGTATCCATCGTGCGACGGTCAGGGGCGTTCACTAAAACGAGGTCAGGCTTTAAAGCCATGAGGGCTTCGACATTCAAAGTCGCCCCTTGCATGAAGGATGTATCAGCCTTGAGGACGTCTGGGTAGAGCTTACCTAAAAGCCCAGTTTGGGCAGCAGAGTAAGAGGCCGGATGCATACCGACCACCGCTTTGCCGTCATTTAAAAAGACAGTGACAGCCGAAGCGAGCGGCAAAATGTTAGTGACAACGACGCGGTTAATCTTTTCTGGGATTTCAACTTCAGTGCCGTTATCGTCAACAATGGTGCGAGCAGCAAGTCCTGACGTTGCGGACATCATGGCCAAAGCACAACCGAATGCTGTCAATTTACCTAAAAACTGCATTTTTTTACTCCGCAAAAATTTGGTCAAAGAAGCGTTCTAAGGCCTGATGATCAAAAGGATTGACCATCATGTCACGATATAGGCGACCTGAGCAGGCTTCATGAGGGAAGGCCACGGTGTGGGTGACGTTAGCTTCTTCAGCGATTAAATCAAAAAGAGGGTCCGCTGCGAGGACACGCGTGCCACGCAAGGTTTCACGAATCATGTCTTCAGAGAGGTTTGTCGAGAGAATCGGTGCGTCAATCCCTAAAGAGGGTAAGGGCGAGAGGGCACGCGCGGTGCCTGGGTGCGCAAGGTTCATGGCCGTAGCGATGGCTGCGGCTTGCAAGGGTTCGCCTAAGATGGCGACTTCGGAGCCGCCTCTTTCTTGACCAAAGAATTGTTCGGTTGTGACGCTTTGGCGGTGACGAGCAGCCCATTCAATGGCGGCGTGCCAACGTGGGGTTAAATCGCCTACGGGCAACCCACAGACGTAGGGCATGCCAAAGGCACGCTCTAAACTTTGCGCTAAAGGTAGCCCGGAGGCGCTCACCACGACGTTCACACGCGCGGCCGCAGTGCCCGCCAGGTGTTCGAGTTTGTCACCCATCGCCCAACAGGTATTAATAGTGTACCCCGCACGCTTAGCGGCCTGACGAAGTGATTCGAGCATGGGACCTGTCGAAAAGTCGAGCGGTGTCACGCCTAATAAATTGATGCCAAAGGAGCCGGCACGCGGTTCAGTCGGCAAGACAAAACGACGCGCAAGTTCAATCCAAGCTTTGGCGGCACCGACACTATAGGCACGCATGGAATTGGTTTCGACGGCAAAACTCGGAATACGGGTTCGTTGTTCAACCAGATGTGCAATGCCTTTGAGGTCAGCTCCAGTCATCATCGGAATCGGTGTACCAGCAATCGCAATAAAGGCTGGCGTCAACGATGTGGCTGCATCGACCATATCGTCAATGATGCGTTGGTCATTACCAAGCACTGCATCCATTTCGGTGAGGGCCGAAATAAAGACGGCTGAAGGCATTGTTGTCCAACGCGGTTCGTCATGGGTTGAATAGGTGGAGTTGCAACCAGACGCATCATGAATGACGGTCATGCCACCCAATTCATAAAGGGCACTGGCAACGCCAGAGCAGTCGGCCGTGTAGGTCGACATGGAGCTTTGTGTGTAATCTAGCAGCATCCGTTGCACCCGTATCCTTTCACACTAATGAGTCGATCAACGTCAACAGGCGTCTTGGCGGCTTTAATCAAGTCTAAAGCCAATTGACGCATCCCTACGTGACCCCAGTAGGCACCGCCTTCAATGAGGTTCACCATATGCGTGGCGCCTGTAAAGAAGGCGGCCTTTTGCCCGATCGCCACGATGTCATCGCGCTTTTGAGCAGGCGCCGCAAAGCGCATTTCGGGCACGATCGTTGGATGCACACGAATGTCAGGGGCTTTTTGTTGCAAGGCCTCAAAGTCCGCTTTGTCGGACGGCAAGAACGCATCGCAATAGAGATCCGTCACATGAATACCGGCGTTGACTAAACGTAAAGCCAGGGCAATGGGACGCGTGGTCGCGGTCTGACAAATGGCCACAGGGCGCCCATGAAGGGTGTCCGCAGCGAGCGAGAGTGCAGCGCGTGCGGCCGCTTTTTGTGCCGTCGTATCCCACATCGGAATACTCAAGAATTCACAGAGGTCGGCAAGTGCACGATCGATGCGGTCTTCGTCATAGTCAAGTAACAGCGTCTGATGAGCCATCCCATGACGACTTTCTAAAAAATCTCCGGCTTGCTTTGCAGCAGGATTAATGGTGACGACATGACGAGCGTTAGCCATCGCTTGATAGTCCTCATACGTTTTGAGGGCTGCGATTTCATAAAAAGGGACACCTGCTTCTTGAGCGGCACGCGAAAAGTCTGATTCGGGACCAAAGACTTCTAGAGTGCCCGCAAGCAGCAAACCACCCTTGGGGTCATCAAGCGGGCGAAGACCATGGTAGAGCTGACGACGCATCTTGTTGTCTGGCGGCATCTCGCTCTTACGCAAGGTCGGTGTCATATAGGCATCGGTAAAGACGATGTCTGGGTACATGGCTGAGAGTTTGCGATAAGCCCAGCCCAAGTCTGCGCCCGAGAAGTGATGTAAACAGCTCGAATAAATGAGCACAGCCGGCGGGCGCTTCGGAAGCCTTTCTAAGATGTGACTCACGCCTTCAATAATCGTGCCTTCTAATTGCCCATCACGCAGATGCTCTTCAGTCACTGTAATGGTCGAAAAGCGGCGCTGTAAACCCATTTCGGCAGCAGATAGCACCACACCACGCAAGCATCCTTGCGCGCAGACAAAGATTTCATGGCATTCGGGAACCAACATGCCAACATGTACAATCGTCCAAGGGCCGCGCGCGGGCGGCGAATATTCAAGTCCTTGTTTAAAAGGGACTGGCCAATGCGCGTCCGCTAAGCGAACCGTAGGGGCGGGCACCGTTTTTTCTGGCGTATGAGGAAATAGGCGTAGCATTGGTATCCTCAAAACGTAAAAGTGTTGCTTTGGGCCTGATTGTCTGGCGTGGCGCAAGCGTCAAGCAAGGCTTTAGCGAGCGTACGATAGTGCTCAGCCATCTCGCTGTGTGGGGCGTGCTCAAGAACCGTGAGGCGAAGTTCATCGGCCGTCTGCACGACTTCGGATCGAGGTAAACGACCGACGATCTGTGTCTTTAGGTCACTTGCGAGCTCTTCGACTTTTTCGACTTCACGAGGGACATCGCGGCAGTTAAGAATGAGGCCGCCTAAACGCGCGTAACCGCGCTCGGCATAGGTGTCAACCGCGACGGCAATATTGGCGGCGGCATGAATAGCCATGTTTTCGCCCGAAGTTACAATAAAGACATTCTTTGCCCAACCGTCACGAATGGGCATTGCAAAACCACCGCAGACCACGTCACCCAAGACGTCAAAAATCACGACGTCAGGACGATAGACATTAAAGGCATCCTGCGCTTTGAGGGCTTCAAAGGCCGCAATAATACCGCGACCCGCACAACCGACACCAGGGCGAGGGCCACCCGCTTCTACACAAAGGACGCCGCCTTTACCTTGCGTCACCATTTCTTCGAGATGCAACTGAGACTTGTGACGCGTACGAAGTAGAGAGAGTACGGTCTCGATCTTGTCGTTGCCACGCAGTAGAGCTGTTGAATCCGCCTTTGGGTCACAACCAATAAGCATGACGCGTTTGCCACTTTGCGCAAGCGCCAAAGCGACATTCGCAGCGGTGGTGGATTTGCCAATCCCGCCTTTGCCGTAAATAGCAAAGCAGGTCATCGGATGACGAGAAAGCGGTTTGCGATCGTAGTCAAAAAAGACCGTGTCGAGCGTGGGAGATTCTGCGGTTGGCATAGACGTATTCCGTGGGTATCAGGCGTGGGTTTAAAAAAAGCGCCCGTGTGCACCGGGCCAACCGGTCGGGCGCTTTTGTCCGTTGTGGTCTCAGCGAAGCCGAACTATTCAAGAATGTGGCGACCGCGCGCATCCTTTTTCATGATGCGTTCTTGTTCACGCTTCCACTGCTTCTTGCTTTCGTCAGCACGCTTTTCAAATTCACGCATCCCGCGAGCAAGGGCAAGCGTTACCTTGACGCGACCACGCGTAAAGTGAAGGTCAAGCGGCACGAGCGTATAGCCCGCGCGTTCGGACTTACCGATGAGCTTCATGATTTCGCGACGATGCATCAAGAGCTTACGAGTGCGGTTTGTTTCAAGTGTCACATGGGTACACACCTGATCGGCAGGCGTCATGTGCGCGTTGCAAAGAAAGAGTTCGCCTTCGCGAACATAGATATGCGCCAAGTTGATCTGCGCACGACCAGCGCGTACGCTTTTGACTTCCCAACCTTGTAACACGATACCGGCTTCGAATTTTTCTTCGATCGCATAGTCGTGACGGGCGCGTTTATTTTGAATGAGTGCCATGAAATTCTCTCTTGTGAGTTCTTCTTTTTTATCTATCTGGGAGCGGCAATTCGTGCAAATTACACAGTAATCCTCTATTCTATGACTTTTTTTAACAAAGCACCTCACGTGCCCTCGAATTTGCGGAAATAGCAGTATGTTGATTGAAGTGGTGAAAGTGACCCAAACGGGTGCAACGGTCTTGTCAGCCAATGTCCCTGAAGGCGCAACCGTGCAGACCGTCGTCGAGATGTTGGGCCTCACGGTGACCGCAGAAACAGGCTTGGCGATTCATGGCCGCCGCGTCGCGCCTGAGACGCGTTTAAAGGAGACGGATCGTCTTGAAGTCGCAGATCCGTTGATTTGTGATCCGAAGCTTGTCCGCAAGGCGCGTGCTTTGAGTCAGGGAGATGTGCGCGTGGTGACCTGTGGTCGTCACGGTGGGAAACGACGCTTAAACAAGTAAAAAGTCTAGGTAATACGTCTTATATTTGACCGTCAGAGAGGCGAAAAACTTAAAAAATCGTTGTTTTTGCTACTTATAAAACCAAACGCTTTGTTACAATAAACGCCGCTGTTGCCAGCCCAGAGTGAGTTACATAGCCACCTCATGATTGGATGTTTCTGGAATATTGGATAGAGCACACACTTGACTTATCATGTCGAGCCAAAGAATAAAAAGGGTTGTGCCAATCGTCTAGCATCTATGTAATCTCATTCCACGTAACCAACAAAAGGAATAAAACAAAGTGAATTGGCTCAATGACATTGTTGGCGTGATCAATGATTTTCTTTGGTCTTACGTCTTGATCATTATGTTGCTCGGTCTTGGTTTGTGGTTCACGCTCCGAACGAAGTTCGTGCAAATTCGTTGCCTCCCAGAAATGTTCCGTCTCATGACGGAAGGGGCTGGTGCTAAGCCGCGCAGCGGTCATATCTCGACCTTCCAGGCTTTCTGCGTATCCACGGCTAGCCGCGTGGGCGTGGGTAACATCGCTGGTATTGCCATTGCTGTTGCGACGGGTGGTCCGGGTGCTGTTTTCTGGATGTGGGTCATTGCCACGATTGGCGCAGCGTCTGGCTTCGTCGAGTCGACCTTGGCTCAGATCTATAAGGTGCCTCGTAAGGGTGGTGGCTTTATCGGTGGTCCTGCGTACTACATTGGTAATGTGCTGAAGTCCCCGTTCTTTGCGAGCGTCTTTGCCGTTCTCATTTCTGTGACCTACGGCTTGATCTTCAACTCTGTTCAGGCTAACACTATCAGTCTTTCTATTCAGACCTCCTTTGGTGTCGATACCAACGTCACTGGTATGGTGATTGCTGCTCTAACGGCGCTCGTCATCTTCGGCGGTTTGACGCGTATTGCTCGCGTGGTTGGCTTCATGGTGCCGATCATGGCTGGTGCTTACATCTTGGTTGCCTTGGTTGTGACTGTGATGAACATCTCTATGGTGCCTGAAGTTCTCACCACGATCGTTCGTTGTGCTTTTGACTTTGACGCAGTGCTCGGTGCTGGTTTTGGTGTTGCGTTGATGACTGGTATCAAGCGCGGTCTCTTCTCTAACGAAGCTGGTATGGGTGCTGTGCCTAACGCTGCCGCTACGGCAGATGCTACTCACCCGGCTAAGCAGGGTCTTGTTCAGGCGCTCGGCGTTTACTTCGACACGCTCTTTGTGTGTACCGCTTCTGCCATGCTCGTTCTTTTGACCCCGGGTTGGGCCGATTCTGGCAAGACGGGTATTGAACTCATTCAGCAGACCTTGACGGGTCAGTTGGGTGGTTGGACCAATACCTTCATGAGCGTGACGGTGCTTTTCTTCGCCTTTAGTTCCATCATCGGTAACTACTTCTATGGCGAAATCAATATGGATTTCATCAGCCGTCATCCGGCTGCCTTGTGGATCTTCCGCTTCTTCGTCGTTGCGATGGTCTATTTGGGTTCTGTGGCTTCCTTGGGGCTCGTTTGGAACCTCGCTGACCTCTTCATGGCTTTGATGGCTGTGGTTAACTTGGTTGCGATTTCGCTCTTGGCGAAGTATGCCTTTGCTGCCTTGGATGATTACATTAGCCAGAAGAAGCAGGGTATCGTCAATCCGGAATTCGATCCGAAGGTTCTCCCGTCTCAGCACGGTGTGGTTTGCTGGCCGCGCCGCAAGGATGAAGAAATCGAACAGTGCTAATGCGGCACTTCAGTTAGGCTTCATAAAAAGACGCCCGTCAACGAAAGTTGGCGGGCGTCTTACATCGCAGTTTGCTCTTTGGTATCTAGCGATTTTGAGTTTTTTAAAATGTGAATCTATGTTGGGGCGTTTCCTCTCATGAGGGCATCGCTCTCGTTTTTTACAACAAACCGTTGTAAGTCGTTAGAAAGTTAGAAATCGTGCGAGATCCCAACTGTGGTGAATGTTTGATTGAGTCTTGGTAAGTCACCTAACAAGTCACTCCCTCGCGAATACGAGGCTGCGCCATAAAGTGTGGTGCGTTTTGAGAGGTTGTAGCGATAAACTAAACCGCCCATATAGACGTTGCCATCATCATACTTCATGCCTGCCATGTCGCCTTTCCAGTTGACTTTGAGCGAGCCAAAGGAAGCGCTCCAATGATGAGCTCCCATTGGATAACAAGCTGAGAAGAAGATTGCATTGCTGGTTAACCCTTTTTCGCTCTTGGATAGGGCTATAGGCGTAATGACTTTGGGAAGGTCTTGTGGGCCGCCAATGCGCCAATCATTTTTACCGTGGTAGTAAACGGCTGAAACAGCTGGACCGCCAAAGTCATAGCTAGCGATCAAGTGAACGCCCAACGTATCGTCATGCTTAGGCGTTTTGCCTGGTTCATGGCGTTGTGTTTCATAGGAAATCACTGTACCTAAACGTAATTGCTGACCAACCCACCCTGTTGAAACTTGCGCTACTTTACCGCGGTCTGACCAGTCTAAATTTTGTTCGTCATTGCTACTACCATTAGAATAGAGTGCTTGCGCAAAGAAACCCGTTTTAGCGTTGGTGCGAACTGCGATAACGTTCGAAAGGAAGGTGGGGTTATAGGTGATCGATGCCGGGGCAAAGCCAGGCATGGCCGTCATGGTCATGTTGGCACGGAGTTTGCCGTAGACGGTATAAGGAGTGCCTGCTTGAACAAAGTTACCAAAGCGGCCAAACGTCAATTCAAAACGTTCATTACCCAAGAACAGTCGAGCTTTACGATCAAAAATCGTATTATTAGCCATCAAAGTGCCGTCATCTGGATTAAAGCCACCTTCAAGTTGGAAACCAGCATAAAGTCCATCACCAAGATCTTCTCTCCCCTGAAGACCATAAAGGCTTTGGTTGAGCCCCATTGGGCCATTGGAAACAGAGAAGTTGCCACCATCTTGATGACGAAACTTTTGGTAGACCGCGCCAATGTCGTAGGTCCCGTACATACGGACATCGGTAGCTGTTGCGCTTACGCTAGTGGCCAATAATGCCAGCGCGATCGCTGAGCACTTGCAAGTGTGCATGATTGAACTCCTTTTGTTGGGGTCGATTGATTTCAGTTGCTCGAGGTCAAACGAGCGAACATGGGGTCGAATCAAGGATATCGGTTAGCAACACTTGACGATAGACGGATTAAACAGCGTACTCTCTATAGAATTTGGATAATGCTTTTCTCGTTTTTAATGGTTGACTTAGGTTGTTAATTGAGTGTCTAGAAAAAGGACGCTCTAACCAGTCGTCGTTGTAGTTAGGGCGTCCATTTTTGCCAAAAGTTAATTACTGTGCGTGCGAGACGATGACGCTACGCAACCATTGAAGCGCGGGATCAGAGTGGCTACGCTCATGCCAAATGAGTCTAGGTGTAAAGCCGTGAGCACATTCGAGTGGTAATTCCAGAATGGCAAACTCTTCCTTGTTTGAAACTTCATTAGCTAGTGTTCTCGAGCAAGTAAAGATTAAATCGGAATTCTTAACCATCTGGGCTGCACTGAAGAAGTACGGGGTTTTAACCGTGATCATGCGATTTTGCCAGGCCTCTGGCATTGTGATTTCAAAAGGCTTGAAGCCACTTTCTGGTTGGCCTCGGATAAGGATGTATTTCCACTCGAGACACTCTTTCATTGTTGGTCGCCGATCTTTGGCGATGAGTTCAAGCGGGTGGTTCTTACGCACCAACATAACCGTATCGCAGGTAGTGAGTGGGAGACTTCGACAACCCTCAGGTGTTTGAGGGAAGGGAAAAATCACAAAGTCTAGCTCTCCGGAGTGGAGCTTTTTAGGCCAGTCTTCATCATTGGCTACGAGTTTAAATGTGATACCGGGACATTGTTTAGAGATGGTCGAAACAGCGGGTTCCACAAAAAAAAAGCGCATGGTCTGCACAGGCAATTCGAAACTCTCGTATGAGTAAGGCAGGGTCAAACGTTTCTTCTTCAAAAAGTAAATCGTAATCGACAAGCAAGCGATCGACCTTACTTTCAAGTTTCAAGGCTTTAGCTGTGGGTGATAAACCGCCAGCGCAACGCGTAAAAAGCTCATCATCAAAAATTTGTCTCAAGCGCGAGAGCATGCGTGAGACGGTAGCTTGAGGAATATTTAGTTTGAGTGCTGCTTTTCCAAGATTGTGCGTTTCACAGAGGACTTGAAATAAGCGCAAGCTTTCCCAATCGAGATTTGCGTTTGGATGATTTCTCATTGGTGATCAAAACTCCTAATCAAAGGTGAGATAAGCGTTGCAAATTGTCTCAATGGCGGGCATTTGAGGCTTTGTCTAATCTTACAGGCATTGATTCGCGAGAGCGAATATAGACCAAAGGAGTTGAAAGATGAACAAGTTTCAGTTGAAGATGATCGCTGCGACCATCGCTGTGTCCTGCATGTTGCCCGGATTGGCCAATGCTGGCGGTGGTGGTAGCGGTCCTAATGTTCGCTACCCAGTGCAGGGCCAGATTGGTGAAGTGATCACTAATCCCTATAAGATTGCTCCGTTGACGGCGGTTATCCGTAATGGTGGTTATGTCTTGAAGAATGCGACAGTTCGTATCGTCCCGAAAAAGGGCGGTGCTGAAATTAAGTACAACGTCAGCGACACGATGTTGCGTACGCATGCAGGTATCCCTGTTTTTGGTCTTTACCCTGATTACAACAATACGGTTGAAGTTTCCTATACTCGTGTCCACGGCAATAAGGAAGTTCGTGTTGAGAAGGAGACATATCGCATCTATACGCCTGGTATCCATACAGAAACGAATGGCACCATGGCTCAGCACCATGCGATGTTTGAAACGGAAGTGAAGAAGGTTGCACCAGAATTTAAGGATCGCTTGTATTTTATTAATAACTTCCTGCCGTCTGGTGGTAAGGTCTCTCGTGTAACGTGGAATAACCCGATGGGCGGTGCCTTGGAATGGGTTTACTATCCTCAGAACGCTGTGATTGACGCCGCGGGTGATGTCCGTTGGTACATGTTCGTTGACCCCATTTATGATCCAGAAAACATTTATAAGTCTGGCATTATGATGGGGTTCCATCAGACGGATGATGGTTTCTTGACCTTTGGTTATGGTCAGCGTTACGCGAAGTATGACTTGATGGGCCGCGAAGTCTTCAATCGTCGTTTGCCCGCCGGCTATGCAGACTTCTCGCATGCTATGGATCCTGCCCAAAATGGTCACTATTTCTTGCGCGTATCCTCCTCCGACTATCGTCGTCCTGATGGTAAGCGTGTACATACCGTGCGTGACGTGATTGCCGAAATTGACCAGAATGGCAATGTGGTTGACGACTTCCGTCTCTTTGAAATTCTTGACCCGTACCGAGACACTGTGATTAAGGCTATGGACCAGGGCGCAGTTTGCTTGAATGTCGACGCAACGCAGTCAGGCAAGACCTTGACGCAAGAAGACTTAGTCAAGATGGACAAGACGGATAACTTTGGGGATATCGCAGGCGTAGGTGCTGGTCGTAACTGGGCACACGTTAACTCTGTTGACTATGACCCGTCTGACGACTCCATCATCATTTCTTCTCGTCATCAGTCAGCTTTGGTCAAGATTGGCCGCGACAAGAAGGTGAAGTGGATCGTAGGTTCTCACGAAGGTTGGAAGAAGGAGTTCCAGGATAAGCTTCTCACCCCGATCGATAAGAATGGTAAGCCGATCAAGTGTGAAGGTTCCAAGTGCGAAGGTGACTTTGACTGGACGTGGACGCAACATACTGGTTGGCGTGTTGATTCGAAGTCTAACAAGGATATCTTCTATCTATCCGTCTTCGATAATGGTGACGCTCGTGGTATGGAACAGCCGCCGCTACCTGACATGAAGTACTCACGTGCTGTGATCTATAAGATCGACCAAAAGAAGATGACAATTCAGCAGATCTGGGAATACGGTAAGGACCGTGGCTTCGATTGGTATAGCCCGATCACGTCTGTGACGGAATACCAACAGGACAAGAATTCTGTCTTTGTCTATTCGGCTACGGCTTCTCTCAACATTAAGCAGTTTAACACTGTGAGTCCGAACCCGATCATCAACGAATTTAAGTGGGGTGCCACCGAGCCGTCCGTTGAAATTCAGTTGAAGTCGACCATGGGTTATCGTGCTTTGCCGATTTCTGTTGACAAGGCTTTTGCTCAGTAATCAATTGAGTGTAAAGCTCCGTTAATTTTTAACGCCGAGTGGTTTGTTGCTGCTCGGCGTTTTTGTCGCAAATTTTCGAGGCGTCGAGAAGTTGGTATCGTCAGGTAAACTCCTAAACCCCCGCTTGACTAGATACTAACGGTACATGGTCTTCGGGGGTTTTTCG
>ERZ826016.117-NODE-117-length-96589-cov-9.090517_pt1 | contig 96589 bp, 115 predicted proteins | sample MGYA00519872_ERZ826016 | MGnify/ENA primary metagenome ERZ826016 (study PRJEB31778, sample SAMEA3449218) | human gut metagenome | biome: human gut; feature: human-associated habitat; material: faeces | place: United Kingdom | collected 2010/2012 ... | reverse complement strand
TATACCATTTAACTAATCCCCTGTATGAGATTAAATACATTAAATATAAGGGTTTAAATAAGACAATAGGAAATTGGTCCAAGTAATTTGGAGACCATTATTATACCATTTAACTAATCCCCTATGTCATGTATTATAGCATATCCATTTTTTTATTACAATAACACATATTTATTTTTTTCATATTTTATTATAGGTGATATTATGCTTATACAATATACAACGAAAGAATTAGATTTATTAGCTAGGTTAATGAGGGCTGAAGCAGTTGGTGAAGGAGAACTTGGAATGCTTATGGTTGGTAATGTTATTGTAAATAGAACGATTGCTAACTGTTTAACCTTTAAAAATAACACTAGTTTAACGGATACTATTTATCAATCTCCTGGTGGATTTGCAGGAATTAATAGTAATTTGTTTCTTTCTAGTGCTACCACTAAGGAAAAAGATTTGGCTCTACGTGTTATCCGTGGAGAATATTATTATCCAGCAACCAATGCTTTATGGTTTTATGCCCCTAGTGGTAATAGTAGTTGTGTTAGTTTATGGTATGATCAAAAACTATCCGGTAGATATAAAAGTCATTGTTTTTATGAGCCTTATCCTAGTGTATGTACTCCAATCCATTAAAAAAGCTTTTAAAGATTTTTTCTTTAGAAGCTTTTTATCTATCTTGATATTTTTAATTGTTGGCCAATTGATAAATTATTTGATGTTAGATTGTTTAGTCTTTTAATATTATCTACGGTTGTATTAAAATTATTTGCTATTAACCAAAGACTATCTCCTTTTTTAACAGTATAAGTTGTATAACTAGTATCATTTGAAGATGATGGTATTTTTAATTGCTGACCTATTGATAGGTTATTTGATTTTAAATTGTTTAACTCTTTGATAGCATTTACTGTTGTGTTATAGTTATTTGCTATTTTATATAAGCTATCTCCTGGTTTTACAGTATAAGTTATATAGTTATTATTTGGTAGCGTTGGTGTTGGAGTTGGTTGAATAGTTCCTGTTGGGATTACTAATACTTGACCTATTTGTAATTTTGTTGATTTTAAATTGTTAGCTGTAATGATTTCATCTACCGTAACTCCATATTGACCTGCTATTTTATACAAACTGTCTCCACTTTGTACAGTGTAGGTTGTGGTTGTATCTTGACCCTTATTTGGAATTAGTATTTGCTCGCCTACTGTTAGAACGGTAGTACCTAGATTATTTAATTCCATTATTTCTGCAACTGTTACTCCATATTGATTTGCTATTTTATAAAGAGTATCTCCACTTTGTACAGTATAAACAATTGAATCACTTGGATCTGGTTTAATATCAATATCTTCACTTATTATTAATACTTGACCTACTGATAAGTTATTTGATTTTAGATTATTTAAGGATTTTAAGGCATCAACTGTTAAATTAAATCTTCTAGCTATACTATATAAAGTATCTCCAGATACATTTTTTATGTAACATTTTTAAATGTAAATATAATATCTATCGTCTTGTCTTGATAGATATAAATCTTTTCAACTAAATTAATTATCAATTCTCTAGTTGGGTTTTCAAGTGATAAAAATTCATTAATATGTTTTTCTAATATTTTATTATCTATTTTATTTGAGTTTGTTTGTTCATTTTTAAGATTATCAATACTCAATTTATTATTTTCTATCTCTTTTTTTATACTTTCACTAACTCTTACATATTGTTCTTCATCAATAATACCCTTTAACATATCCATATAACTTTTATCTAAATTAGTTATTAGTTTATTGTTAGTCATTTCTAAACTTTCAATTTGTTTTTTTATTTTCAAAATATTATCTTCAAACTCTAAACTGCCTATAGAATTTTTTATGATATTTTTATCCAAATACCTTTTGCAAACTTCTTTTATATTGTCTAAAATTACACTTTCTAATACTTCATAATTATTTGTATGTGTGGTACAAACATGATATTTTGAATATGTTCTATAATAATCACAAGTTGTGTAACTTCTTCCAGTTTTATTTTGATATCTTATTGTTATTCGATGTTTGCAATCTCCACAATATAAGAGTCCATCTAATAAATAAAATCTTTTCTTCTCTGGTCTTTTAACATTTTTAGGTAGTATAGTTTGTACATAATTAAATGTATCTCTATCAATTATTGATTCATGAGTATTTTCAACTATTATAAAATCGTTTGGTTTATTTTTTACTGTCTTTTTAAGTTTATAATTAATCTTTTTGGTCTTACCTTGAACTGTATCTCCTACATATATTTGATTAGTCAAAATTGACTTTATTGTAGTATCAACCCATACACCATATTCTTGTGATATACAATTAGTATTTATACACTTTGTATTCCAAACATAGTTGTAATAAGATGCCGGTGTTTTTATTTTCCTTTTAGTAAGTTCTTGTGCTATAAAGTGATATGTATTACCTTTGAGTGCTAAATTAAATATTAATTTAACAGTATCTGCTTGTTCATTATTTATAACTAAATGATTTTTATTATTAGGATCTTTCATATATCCAAATGGACATCTCCCTGAAACATATAAACCATCTTTCATTCTAGAATGCAAACTAGTTTTGACTTTTTTAGAAATATCTTTAGCATACATATCATTCATTATTGCTTTAAAAGGTGCTATATCATTATTGGTATTATCTATAAATGTGTCTATGCCATCATTAATAGCAATATACCTAACATTTTTATTTGGAAAATACTTTTCAATTAATTCTCCTGTACCAATATAATCTCTGCCTAATCTGGACATATCCTTAGTAATAATCATATTAATTTTTCCAGATTCGATATCATTAATCATTCTTTTAAATGATGGTCTTTCAAAATTTGTTCCAGTAAAACCATCATCAACATATTCATCAACTAGATTATAATTATTCTCGCATATGTATTGATTTAGTAAACTTCTTTGGCTAACAATACTATCAGATTCAATGTTTCCATCATCTCTTGATAATCTTATATATATTCCTACTTTAAATCTATTATTCCCTACCATCAATTATAACTCCTTCCATTTTGGGAATAATGAGTACGATTACATGGTAGCTCTACTTTTAAATTATTGCAAGTCATCATAAATTGCTTTTTTATTTCAATTTTTAATACTTCAGTTATTATTTCATTTAAAGACTTCCCCTCATCTTTAAATTTTAAATTAACATTGTATTTAACCATAGAGTTTAATACCTCCAATAAATTCTATGGCAATAAGAATTGTTTTAGTAATATTATTTGATATGTTTAAAACATACCTAACAATATTACTTACTATCATAAACCTCCATTATATCCATAAACATCATCTCCTTTTCATGATGCATAGTAGCTCTAATAATTAAAGGAGTCAAGTCATAAATTATAGAAGAATTTATCTATAATCCTAAAGCATTTCACAATTAACTAAATTATGAAATAGCAGGATAAGAAGATTGTGTATCATGCACGATTTAGTCCTTATTTTATAAGAAATCGCAAGTACACAATTCTAATTTTGTACTTGCAAAATTCATCCTACTTTGTAGGCTGATATAAAGGATTATCATTAAATAAATCTTTATCATATAATATATTAAAGCATTAAAAAATCATCCTATTATCTAAATTCAATTAAAATTTATAGGATGATTTATTTTTTTATAAATTTTCTAAAATACCATTTTCAAGATCATCAATATTATACATTGTTTCTAATTCGTTAAATGTTTCTTCAAGATTTTTTCTAGCACTATTCCAACCAGTTCCATCAGTAAACCATACGAATGTAACGCCCTCAACTTTTTTCGATTCTTGTGCTAACATCTTATAACTTCTAGCAGTTTCATTTAATTTTGAACCACCACTAGAATAAAAATTAGTTTCTATTACATATACTTGTTTATCAGTTTTAATAACAAAATCAAATCTTTTTGTTGATGTATTATGTCCAGACATTTCACTTAAATTCAAATTCCATTTATTTTCTATGTCTTTTAAATACATTTCTTTGAAATAATTAACATCTTTTTTATAACCTGCTTTAATGATATATGATTCAACTAAGTTTTCCATTAAATGTCCACCACGATTTTTTCTTCCATTTGAATCAAGACCAACTTCAATACCTAAAACGTAATCATATAAGTTATTTATAATATGATTTTGTAATAAATCAAATAGACCAGATTCTTTCATGAATTTAATATAATCCTTCATAGAATAAACCATTTTATCAAACTTAAATAAATATTCGTTTATTTCATCTTTTACAAATATTTCTCGTGAACGAACTGCAAGTAATAATGGGATACATTCTAAAGTTTCAGGATATTTAACTAATATATTTTGAAATTCTTCTTCTATATTTTTACTACCAATCAATGAATTTAAAATATTAAGTTCAACCTTTACTTTATCTACATTTTTGTATATCTTTTCAAAATCAACATAATAAGTATAATCTGATATACTTGTTTTAAATTTGCTTAACCATTCATTAAAATTTCTACTCAAAAATTTACACCTCCATTAAATTTTTCGTTATTGTTATTAATAACTTTTAACAATTCTTCATACAATTTTTTGTCTTTAATAAGTATTAATATATCAATATCTTGACTAATTTCTTCTTCAATAGTCATTTTTCTAACTGATGATTTCCCATACTTTTCAACTCTCATATTCATAACTACTTTAATCAATTCTAAATAAAAATTATATTTTATTTCTATTTTATTTATGTATTGTTTCTTTTCTTCTATTGAAGAATTTTTAAGTAGATTTTTACCTTCATCTATATCTTTTTCTATGTCATTAATATCTCTTATCTCATAAGCAGATTCAAGTTGTTTTTTAATATTTTCTAACATCACTTTTCTGCCTCCTTTCTTCTAATTGTTAAATCTAAATACTCTTTTTCTTTTTCAATTCCTATATATTTTCTATTAAGTTTGTTTGCTACTATTCCAGTAGTTCCACTACCATTAAATGGATCTAGTATTAAGTCACCTTCATCAGTAGATGCTAATATTATTTTTTCTAATATTTCCATAGGTTTTTGTGTTGGGTGTTTACCACATTTTTTCTCACTTGGTTTTGTTAAAGATGATTCCCAAACATCTTTCATTTGCTTACCACCATTTAATTCTCTCATAAGAGAATAATTAAATTTGTGTTTTGCTTTTTTAATATCTTTTTTTGCCCAAAGTATTGTTTCAGTGGAATGAACAAAAAATCTACAACTAATATTTGGTGGAGGATTTAACTTTTTCCAAGTTATATTATTTATTATTTTGAATCCTTCTTGTTCTAGTGCCATACCTATTGAATAAATATTATGCATAGTTCCACTAATCCAAATAGTACCATCATCTTTTAATGCTTGATAACATAATTTAATCCATTTCTTATTAAATTTATGTTTTTTTTCAATACTAATTGATTTATCCCAATCACCTTTATTGACTGACACCATTTTTCCACCACTACAAGATATTCCATCACTGGACAAAAAATAAGGAGGGTCTGCAAATATCATATCAATACTTTTAGGTTCAATACCTTTTAGTATTTTAAATGAATCACCTTGTATAAGCTTAAAATCTTTTTCTTCATAATAATATTCCTTACTCATACACTACCTCCTCGTATATATATTATACACTATTTATTACTCAAATCCTTTTTTATTCTCGAAATTTGTGATAATAACTTCTTCTACTTTACCTCTTTTCTTTCCATTTGCATTTATATTTCTTTTTGCCTCTATAACATGAATATTAAAATCTTTATATAATTCATTTATTAAAGTTGTATTATGATTGGATAACATTACATAACATCCTCTATCGGATAATTCTTTAAATACTTTGGCAAGTCTTTTTTGCTCTTCTTTTCCAAAGCCATCTTCAGTATAGCTATTAAATGTTGATGTATCAGAATCATATGGTGGATCAAAATAAATAAAATCACCTTTTTTAGCATCTTTTACTGCTTCTTCAAAATCAACTGATAACAATTTAATATCGTTATAATTTAAATAACCACATATAATACCCAAATTTTGACCTTCATAAGTATTTACCTTAGCTTTCTTACCAAATGGTACATTAAACTCATTTTTACTATTAACCCTATATAAACCATTAAAACATGCTTTATTTAAATAAATAGTTCTTGCTGCTCTTTTATAATTTGCTAACTTGTTAAATTTCTTTTTATCTCTATCTAAATTTCTAATTTCATAATAATATTCTTCTGAATGTTCAGTTTCATGATGATTTAATTCTCTGCACATTGCTTCAAATTTTTTTTCATCCTTAATACATTCATAGACATTTATAAGTTCTTTATTAAAATCATTAATAACTGCTTTTTTAGGAGAAAGTTCAAACAATAATGCTCCACCACCAACAAAAGGTTCATAATAAGTATTAAAATCATCTGGAATATATTGTTTTAATTTATCTATTATTTGTCTTTTTCCACCTGCCCATTTTACAAACGGTTTTCCTTTAATCATTTTTACCATCCTCATTATCTATATGACTTTTATCACTATCTAGGTATAAAGTTTTATACTCAATTAATTTATCATTATTACCTATACTTAGTAATTCATCATTTAGTTTTATTTTTCCATTTTTTGAGATTATTTTATAAATATTATTTGTAGTAGTATTTAAGCAGTCTTTTATATCACTTTTGGATTTGCCAGTATTTATTCCCATATCATCCAATTTTTGTATAACATCTGCAGAAGATGATATCATTTCCATAATTTTTGTTTCCTTTTGTAATTTACCATTAGTAGTAAATTTTTGATACATTTCTACTGCTACTGTTTTAATAATTTGATTCAATAATTGAATAATATTTTCATCACCAAGAAGCATTGCTAATAGTGAACCAGATTCTATTTTTACAATTTTTAGATTATCTATATCACTTCTTTTTGTTAGCATTTTTATAGCATTATATGATGATTCCAACAATAATAATGTTTCTCCAAATTCATTCAGTCCTATATTTATATCTAAAAGCTGTAATTCTAATACTTTATTTTTTTCCTCCATTTTTATATATATACTATTTTCTAATGATTTAATAAAATTTAATAATCCATTTCTAACAGAATAATATTCAAAGCAAACCTTATCTGCTTCATCAAAAAATAAAACAATATCATCTTTATCATCACTTTGAAATACATTTTGATATAATTTTGATAAATTATTTAAATGAATTATTAAATTTCCATAATTTTCATCTTTATATGAATAATCAATATTTGTATCTTTATATACAACTTCTATTTCTCTTATCAAGCCGTAAAAAGACATAAAATCAAAACCAACTTTAAAACTCTTAAATTTTTCCATATAAGATTTAATTAAAGATTCTGGTGCATTAGTTGAATTTCTGTCTATAATATATGAAAAAGTCGATGCATTTCCTGTTCCAACATTACTTTTTAAAAATTTTTTCAGTATGGTTTGTTTTTCATTTATAGGATTATTTTCATTGATAAATGTAATATATTCTTCAAGTCTTTCTAGTTGATTGCTTAATATTGAATAATATTTTATAGAATTAAATGCCAACATATTACTACCTCCCTGACATAGTTTTAATAACACTTAATATTATACCATGAAAAAAGGCATTTTTCTTCAAAATGCCTTAAATTTCAACAATAATTTTAAATTACTACTCATTATTCCCCATAAAAAGTGTATCCCCACTTTGTACAGTATAGGTGTTTTCTAATGCTCCATCTGGTGCTATATATGGAACCCCTATGTAATTAGCAACTGCTTTTACAACTGCTTCTACATAATCTAATAGATAATTTTGTAGTTTTACTACATCATTTGGATTATCAATGAAACCATATTCTAGCAATAAAGATGTTGTATTAGGAGTTTCACGCATTATGTAGTAGTAATCTTTAGAAGGATTTTCTGGCAATCTTCTTTGATAGTATTTTCTCATAATTTGTCCTTCTTCACCAATTGCTTCTAAAATGCTTCTAGCAAGTACATCTGTACTTCGTAGTGGGTATACTACTTCAGCACCTTCGCCACCTCCGGAATTTATGTGATTAGCAAGTATTATCACATTAGGACTAGTTCCAAAGGTGTTAGTCATTGTATTTAATCTTTCTTGTCTAGTTAAAGTAACATCACTATCTCTAGTAATTGCTACTGGTACCCCTAATTCCTTAAAGCGATTATACATATAATTAGCAGCTTTTAAGTTAAAATCTTTTTCTTTTAAATTGCCACTTACTGCACCTGGATCTTCTCCTCCATGACCAGCATCAACAATTATTTTATAATCTCCCATTTATATTCCTCCTCATAATAGTCTATGAGAAGAAACATAAAGTGTTTTTAAATTTAAATCATTTTAAAAATTAGTTACCCATTAAAAACAATTTCATTATATATTTTTATACAATTAAAAAAGCTATCTAGAAACTATTCATGATTCATTTCCTAATAGCTTTATTAAATTTTCATTATCAATTATAATCATTAATTATTGGTTTTGCTTTCTAGAAATAATAGCTACTACTGCTAAACCAGCTATAATGATAATAGCTCCTGTTGCTACTACAGCACTATAATCTTTTTTATTATTTAAATCTTCCATAACATCATAACGATTATCACTTTGGTAAATTTCTAAGATTCTTTCAATTAATTGATCTCCCATTGTTTTATCAGAATTATCACTTAATTTAGTATCAGCACCAAAACCATTTGGATAAGTATATTTTCCAACAATAATATAAGGAACACCATTTGCAGTATCTCCCATATGAGAAGCTACTTTTTGCATTAACTCTGCATTTTCAGAATTATTCCATACTTCATAAGTTACTAATTCAAAATAGTCTCCATATTCTTCTTTGATGCTATTAAACCACTCTAAAGCTGCTTTACAGTAACTACAAGTTTCACCACGGAATACATATACCTTTACTGGTTCTTTATCAGTTTTTGGTTTTTCTACCTCTACTTCAGCATTTGCAGTAAATGGTAGCATCGTTACTACTACTAACAAAATAGCTAATAAACTTTTTAATTTTTTCATGTTATCTCTCCACTTCTATTTGATTTCAACATTATTATACAATATTTTCTTCTGTTAAGTAAATAAGTAAATAATATAAAGAAAAAAACCATATCTGGCTTTTTCATTATTCTTCTATTTTGGTAAGTGTTACTTTAGTTTTGGCTGTTTTACCATTTCTCATATAGGTTACTTCAATTGTATCACCAACATTACATTTATAAAGTTCATATTTTAAATATGCGGCATTTGATACTTTTTCACCATTTACTGCTAGAATAACATCACCTTTTTTAAGTCCTGCTTTATCAGCTCCACTATTTTTGCTAACACTAATTACTACAACACCTTCGTCAATATCATCATCAAGCATTACGCCATTTTGATATAAACGATAACTATCTGTGGCATTTAACATTGTGATTCCAATTAATGGTCTTTCAATTTTGTTTCCTTTTTCTAATTCATCCACATAATTCATAGCATATTCAATAGGAATTGCGAATCCCATACCTTCTATTTCATCTTCCACTAGTTTTAAGGAATTAATGCCAATTACTTCCCCTTTTATATTTACTAATGGTCCACCACTATTTCCTGGATTAATAGCAGCATCAATTTGTAGTACCTGCATTACGAAGTCATTCGTTGATGCTATACTTACTTCTACCATTCTATTTTTACCAGATAAAGTTCCTCTCGTTACTGTTCCACGATATTCATAACCAACTGGGGAACCAACTGTAAAAACAGTATCTCCTACATTAGAACTTTGACTAGTACCAGTTTTAGCTACTTGTGTTACATGAGATGCATCAATTTTAACAACAGCTAAATCTAGATACTTGTCACTTCCTGTTACTTCACCTTCTACTTGGTCATCATTTGATAAAGTAACAATAACTTTACTTGCACCTTCTATTACATGATGATTTGTCATTATATAACCATATTTATCATCTTTTTTATAAATAAAACCACTTCCAGATGATGATAGTTTTCCATTTTGATAGTTTTGAATAGTTACTGTTGCATCATAGATTTCACCTACTGCTGTTGAAATTCCAGTTTCATCAATTGTGATGTCATTACTACATTTAATAACACCTGTTGTATTTGTGGTAGTTTTTAAAATTGTTCCAGCATCTTTTTCACCATTTGCTTCTACAAAGTAATACATGGTACCACCACCTAGTAAAAATGCTGTTAACACTGTAATAAGTGATATTATTTTTCCTCTCATTCTTCCACCTTCTTCGTAATATTTGCTATTTGTTGCCAATTTTCTGGAAATCCCATTCGATCTAATACTTTTCCAATCGGAATTGTTTTCAAATTGTACTCTAAATTTTTAATAATATGTTCTATTTCTAGAGTCATATCTTTAAATTCATTATCTTGAAGCATTTCTTTCATAATAATAATTAAGGCAAAAATATCATTCTTACCATAAATATATTCTCCGTCCATTTTATTAATACCTAGCATACTATGGTAAATGGTATCGTTGATTGCTCTTTGCGTATGATTTTCAAACACAATATCTTCATGAGCACATAAATTACGATAATTTGATAAAATAGGCAGATACATAGTTAAAGTATCAATATCTAAATTATAGATATCTGCAATGATTTTTTGGTCCTCTTTCTTTAGTATGGAATATAATTCACCAACAATACCAAAAGATAATACTTTTACTAAAATCCATAATGGAATATAGCCATAATTATTTACATAATGGCTAGTGGCACTGTGTTGAGGTGCATTCACTCTTACTTGTCTTTTCATTTTTTTGATTAAATCTTGAACTTGTCTTGATTTATCAGGAGCTGTTGTAAAATTCTTAGGCTTTAAATATTCATGTTCCTTGTATCCGTATTTCTTTGATAATTGATAAGAAATAATAGACTTTATATTATTTTCAATTACTAATAAGTTTTTAAAAATAATATTACGGAATGCTCTATCAAATAAAAATAAGCTATACATTTCATCAAAAGTAGTACCTGGTAAAAAATGCTTTTCGGTTGTTGATTTTAGAAATAGGTGACGATATCCATTTAAAAAGAAATAATTTTCTCTTAATAGGATTTCTTTGGCATATTCTTTATCTGGAATTTCCATTCCTTTATATTCCATTATCATAATTTGTTCTTCTAGATTTTTAAACTCTTTGATTCCCATTGTTCTCACCTAGCATAAATTATAGCACATTAATTGTGTAAAATATATGAAAAAAATGTGAAAAATTATGGTAGAATAATATTACTAGGAGGGTATTATGGCTGGTACAATTACGCATGCTTATTTTAGCCTTGATTTATATGATAAACTTAGTATTCGAAGTAAAGAATTATTAGTTGACTATAAGGAAGATTTAAAATTTTTTGCACAAAACACTGATGTTTTATTTTTTTATAATATTACGAATTTTAAAAAAGGAAAAAAAATTAGGGAATTTGGCTATCGTTCACAAAAGATTAAGACTTATGAGTTTTTTTCTACTTTGATTAATTATATTAAGTATAACGATCATCAATATAATCCACAAGTAATGGCTTATTTATATGGTATGTTATCTCATTATGTTTTAGATAGTACAGTGCACCCTTTTATTATTTATAAAACAGGTAATTTTAATAAAAAAAATAAAGATACTTATAAATATAATCATTTGCATAATGAAATGGAATCTTACTTCGATAATTATTTATTGACGATTAGAGAAGGAATGAATCCTCATAAGTTTAAGTGTTATCAATTTTGTTTTAATGTAGATTCTTTTGATAAAGAATTGATAGAAGTTATGGACTTTACTTATCAAGAAGTTTTTCATATTCATAATTTTCATGAGTATTATTTTAAAGCTATGAAGCAAATGAAGTTTTTTTATCGTGTTTTTCGTTATGATCCAATTGGTTACAAAAAAGCTTTTTATAGTTTGGTAGATTTTGTATCTCCTAAATCTTTTCTTAGAAAGGTACCTCTTTCTTATCATATTTCTAAAAAAGGAAAAAAAGCTTTTCTTAATTTAGAGCATAAAAGATGGTATAATCCTACTGATAAACGTACTAAGAGTAATGAATCTATTTTAGAACTTTATACTAAGGCATTAGGAAAGACTAGTCATATGATTCAAGAAATTAATCAGTACCTATATTATGATAAAAAAATTAATTTAAAAAAGGTAGTTGGCAATCTTAGTTATGAAACTGGTAAAGATTGTGATAAGGTTAGAGAACTTAAATATTTTGAATTTTAGTTCTTTTTTTCTGGTATGAAAAGTTTATTTTTTTCCAATAATAGTATTGGGTGATACTATGTTTTATAAATATTTACTAATTAATGATGATGGTAATAAGGTATTATATCTTTATGTTGATAATAATTTTGAGTTTGGTAGTATGGATTATAAAAAAGATAAAGATAATATTTATTTAAAGGTTAAAAAATATATGGAAAGAATGGGAATTTCTTTTTCTGGTAACAAAGTATGTTTTGTGAAAAATGGAATTATTATTGGTATGATTGATATCAGTGATTATGATTTTAGTTATAATCGTTTGGTAGAAATAATTGATGCCAATAGTAGTGATAAGTTAATTGATATGGAAAAGAGTAATGGTTTAATTGAAAAGTTGAAGTTAAATGAATATATTTTTGGAGTAGTAAGTGGGGAGATGCCAGCTATTTTTAAGGAAGAAAGTTTAAAAGCTCAGGCTGTAATTGCTCGTACTTATGCTATTAAAAGACTTAAAAATAATTTACCAATTAAAAATTTTAATTCTACTCAAATTTATAGAGATAATCATTATTTAAAGGAAATATGGGGAAATAATTATGAGAATTATCGTAGTAAAATATTAAAGGCTATTCGTGATACTGATAATGAAGTTATTAAATTTGATGGTGATTATATTGATGCTTATTATCATTTATCTAGTAATGGACAGACAGAAGATTCTAGGAATGTTTTAAAGTTAGCTTACCCCTACTTAACTAGTGTTAGTAGTAATTGGGACATTGATAAAGATAAGGTTAGTCGTAGAATTATACCTAATGATTATCTTAGTAAATTGCTTAATATCAAGATAGAAGAAGGTATGAAGGTAGAGATTTTAATGAAAACTATTGGACACAGAGTAAAGTATGTTCAATTTGGTGACAAGGTGTTTGACGGACTAATTCTTAGTAATCGTCTAGGTCTTGATTCTAATGATTTTACAGTTACTGTTGATAAACAATATACTACTTTCACGACTCATGGACATGGACATGGGCTTGGTCTAAGTAAATATGGTGCTGAAGCTATGGCTAGAGCTGGTTATAGTTATCGTGAGATTATTAATCATTATTATCCTAATACTTATATTGAAAAGATTAATTTTGAAAATAAGTAATTACGCTATCGGTAATAATTTTCGATAGCTTTTTTTGATAACTTAATTTTTGCATAAGATACCTTTCGTTGGGGTTTGATAAGAAGCCACATTCTATTAGTACGCCTGGTACTGTTGTGTTTCTGTACATATATAGGTCTGTTTTCTTTAATTTTCTTTTAGAACCTAGTGCTGTTTTAAAATTATTCATTAAGATGGTACCAAAGATTTTATTTTGTGGATTAATACCATTATATAAAACTTCAGCTCCATATTCGGTAGTATCACTGTAGTAGTTAATATGAATAGAAAGATATAAATCTGCTTGGTATTTTTTATACATTAAGATACGACGATACAAGTCGCCTCTTTTTTTTCTTTCGTCCCATTTACTAGATAAATCCTCATCACTTTCTCTAGTCATGTATACAATAGCACCTTGTTTAATTAACTGATCTCTTAGTTCTTTCGATATTTCTAAAACAATATCTTTTTCTTCTATTTTTCCATAACTAGTTCCTGGGTCTCTACCACCATGACCTGGATCGACAAAGATTACTTTTCCGAATAATGGCAAGTCGTTATGAATGGCTTTTACTTTTGAAAAAAGAGAAATACTAATTAGAAAAAGAGAAATAATTAGTATACTGTATTTTCTAATAGTCATTTTATCACCTGGTAAAGTATATGCATATTTTTTTGTTTATCATAAAATTATTAGTATAGATTTTAATAATTTAATTTTTTTCAAGAAAAAGACGCATAGTTTTTTATGCGTCATATTATTTAGTCTAGAGTCCATTGGAAAGTATAATCATTATCAAATACAACATTTTTATAATATCTAACTTTTAGTCCGGTATCATCTTGTTTTTGTTCCCATATTATAACGCCTTCAATCTTTCCACCTGCTTCTAATTGTCCTGCTTCTAATTGTACATCATCTTCTGCCGTAATACTATACCATGAAGCTTCTACACCGTCTCCATTAACCATTTGAAAATCCAATGGATTATATGAGATTTTTTCATCACTATTATTCTCAATTTTGATAGTTACTTTTACATATTCATAACCATCTTTTGCTTGAAAATATTCATTAGAACCCTTTGTCTTTTCAACTTTAGTTATTGAGTATGAAACATCTTTGTAAGTTACTACATCACTTTGATTATACTCTTTTTGAAAATCCTCTTTTTTACCATTTCCGACTACAGCTGCTACAATAAAAACTGCTATTACTCCAAGTAAAATCCATCTAAAAAGGTGTGACTGTTTTTTCTTACAATTTGGACATACTTTTGCTTTTGCATCAATTTCACTTTGACAATATTTACATTTTTTCATACATTTTCCTCCTTTCATTCATCATTATACCATATTCTCACCGAATAAGTGAGTTTTTTTTCACTTAGTAAGTGAGAAAATATATTTAGAAAGGTTGGTGCTATTGTTAATGAATAATAAAAAAGATGAAAATTATATTTATTATCTTGTAGCATGTAACCTAAAAAAGCAAAGAAAATTAAAAGGCTTAACACAAAGAAAGTTTGCTGAATTGTGTAATTATAGTGATGGTTTTATTATGAATATAGAAAGTAAAAAATATCACCAAACATTTAGCCTTGGTACTTTATGGAAATTTGCAGAAGTATTAGATATTGATATCAAAACTTTTTTTGAACCTATTGATGATAAGGAGAATTAGCACCGCTTACTAACTCTCTTTTTTATTCCTTTCATATTTATGAATCTCATTTTTTCTATTTTTTGTTGGCTTTTAACATTTCTTATTTAATTTTTGACATTTTTTTAATAAATATTTCCATTTTCTAGCAAAAATTGACGTTTCATCAAATTTTATTCTGTTTCTAGTTCTAATTATGCTATCATTATTTTTATGTTCGTTAAAAGGAGGGTAAATTAATGGGATTGTATCATACTAACTTAGAGGAAAGAGTTCGTGATGTTGATTTAACTAATTCCGCTATTAATAGAATCACTCATTGTTACAATATTGCTTCTGAAGAAATTAGTATTATCAAAGATAATGGCATTAGAGACTTTTATATTATTGATTCTTCTTCTAAAACTCAAATTATGAAACCATTTAATAATGACTTATTTTTATAGCTACTATTTAGTAGTTTTTTTATAGAAAAAAGAGGCTATCTTTGAAATAGTCTCTTTTCTTATCCAATATCCTAACGTTTTGAGAATTGTGGTGCACGACGTGCTTTCTTTAAACCTGGTTTTTTACGTTCTTTCTTACGAGCGTCACGAGTAATAAATCCAGCTGCTTTTAATGGTTTTCTAAAACTGTTTTCAGAATCTTTAGCAGTTGTTGAATCATAACTTAATAATGCTCTAGTAATACCTAAACGAATTGCTCCAGTTTGTCCTGAGAATCCTCCACCAGTTACATTTACTTCAATATCGAAAATTTCGTTTGTATTTGTAAGAACTAATGGTTGCATTAAATCCATAATAAGAGTTTCATATGGTAAATATTCATGTACATCTTTACCATTGATTGTTACTTTACCTTTTCCTGGAATTAATTTTACTCTAGCAACACTAGTTTTTCTTCTACCAGTTCCAGTATAAATTTTATCTTTTGCCATATTACCCTCCTACTTTAACTCAATCACAACAGGTTTTTGAGCTTGTTGATTATGAGTTTCTCCTTCATATACAAATAATTTTTTATACATTTGTCTTCCTAAACGGTTATGTGGAAGCATTCCTTTTACGGCTCTTTCCATCATTTCAATTGGATATTTTTCTTTCATTACTCTAGCTGTTCTTTCTCTTAATCCACCTGGATACATAGAATGGTTGTAATACATTTTTTGATCTAATTTGTTTCCAGTTAATTTTACATCTTTAGCATTAATGATAATGATGTAATCTCCACAATCTACATGTGGTGTGTAAGTAGGTTTATGTTTTCCTCTTAACATGTGAGCAGCTTTAGCAGCTACTTTACCTAATGGTTGATCTTTGGCATCAATAACATACCATTTACGATCAACTGTTTCTTTTTTTTGCATAAAACTTGTCATATTTTTTTCTCCTTTTATTTTTTCCGTTCTAATTAAGTTTTCCCAGGACTTGATTAGAAATATGGAATCTATAAAATGTACCAGTTAAAATTATATTATAAACAGGTGTCAAAGTCAATTAAAATGTGCTTTTTTCTAAATTATTGACATTAAAACACGCTTTTTTCTAATCTTTTACAACTTTTTTTAGTTCTAGCAGATTATTAACTCTTTCATTGCGGTCAAATCTTGTTAATATATCAATTTGCTGTTGTCTATTAGCTGGAATTGGAAAACCATAACCAAAGTCAGGATTTTCTTTAATCAATCTCATGCTACAAAATAATTCATAGTCTTCCTGTTTAATATCGATACAGGTTATTGATGATAGTTTGTTAGCTATTCTACCTGCGTATACTCTAGTAGTCAAGTTACTATTTCTGTTAAAAATTATTTTTCTTAAATCACTATATAACTGATAACTAGAATGGTAAGTAACTTGTGATAATTTAGTACCACTAAGTTTATATATTTTTAGTGATTTAATTAAACTATTAATATCTGTAATTTTGACTTCTTGACTTTCTATTTTAGGTATATTGACTAAGGCTTCTTCTAGTTGATGATATAAACTTTCTAATTTATTTTTAATGTCTATACGACTAGCACCTGTTAATTTATGTTTTAATAAATCCTTTATTATTGTTCCTATAATATAGTAATCATAATCAGTTATTAGATCATTACTTCTTTTCTTCTGAATGTAATTATATACATCTAAAGTCTGTTCTAACAGTTCAATATATTTACTATATGTTATATGATTATTATACCCAGGTGATAAATTTACTATTTTATCTATTAAGTTATTTAGTTTAACATCTAATTTTTTCATTTTAATACCATACTTTCTTTAAGTATAAGCCTTCTGGTGGAGCTGTTTTTACTGATTTAGTTCTATCTTTGGCATCAATTATATTAGGTACTTCTTTTACCTCTTTTTTACCACTACCTACATATAGTAAAAGTCCAACCATATTTCTTACTTGATATTTCATAAAACCATCTGCTTGAAAAGTTATTTCAATGATACCATTTTTCTCTTTAATATTTGTTTTAAAGATGGTTCTTACTTTATTTTCTCTTTCATCTTCACTCGATACAAAAGATGTAAAATCATGAGTGCCTTCAAAAAAATGGATTGCCTCTTTCATAGCAGTAATATTTAATGGTTTATTATACTGATAGATATAATTTCTCATCATAGGATTATATTCTTTTATATTTATTTTATATACATATTCTTTCTTTTTTGATGAAAATCTTGCATGAAAATGATCTGATACTAACTTAACATTAATAATATGAATGTCAGCTGGAAGATTAGAATTTAGTCCTCTTTTTATTTTATATATAGGAATGGAAACACCTAAGTCAAAATGTGCTACTTGATTAATAGCATGTACACCTTTATCAGTTCTACCAGAAGATTGAACTGTGGTATAGGTTTGCTTATTTAAATAACTGACTGCTTTTTCTAACTCGTTTTGTATTGTTCTTAAATTTGGTTGCAGTTGATAACCATTAAAATTAGTACCATCATAAGAAAAATCAATTCGATAGCGCATGATTACCTCCCATAAAAACAAGCTAGGAAAAAGATAATGGTATGAATAATAATGTAATTAGTATCCCAACTTTCCCAACTTGGCTTTTCCATGTATGTTCTTTCACTGGAATTATTATAAAATCTTAGCTTATTCATCTGCATAAAATCTTGCATTTGATCTTTCGTTTTACGATAAGATTGTTTTAATATAAAATTTAGAAAGCTAAAATTATACTTTATAGCATAGTCATCTTTTAATAACCATAGTTTTTTAATATTATTTTTAAAATATTTTCCAAAATAGATTATATATAAAACTTTGTATGTAATTTGTTTTTGTTGAAAACGATATAGTGTACTTTCTAGTATGTATCTTAGTTCAGTCGCTTTTGTTACCTTTTTCAACAACATTGTGTAAATAATTAGAATTAAAATTTTAGTTATCCACAAAAACTGTGGATAAAATATATTCAAGATATTCATTCCTAGTGAAATAAGATTTATTTTTAATATATTAGGGTATTGTTTCGTTATTACTACTAAAAATACATTGACAAATATTATAAATAATGGCTCATTTACTAACACCAAAGCAAGCATTATCATTAGATAAGAAATTGTTTTCGTTATAATATTTACTTCTTTTATAATAGAATCTGTATTAAACATGCTTATACACATCCTTTATTAAGTCTCTGATATCACGATGATAAGATAACTTTATTTTTTTTTCTTTCGCAAGCATAGTAAATTTTATCAAATCTGGTACATCTACTTCATTTTCTTTTAATAGATTAGTATTTTGGTATACTTTTATCGTATTATCTGCTGCTAAAATACGACCTTTTTTAAGTATTACGATATCATCTGTTATTTCATATAAAATATTCGCATTATTACTAGCAATTATAACAGTCTTATGGTACTTTTCTTTTAGGGCTTTTATCAACTTTATTAATTTTTTTTGATTACTATAATCTAATTCCACAAATGGTTCATCAAAAATAATGATACTTGGATTATAAATTAAACTAATTGCTACTTGAAGTAATTTCTTTTCACCACTAGAAAGACTTTTTATCTTTTTGTTTAGACATGATTTATTTAGTCCTACCATTTCTAAAGACTGATCTATTTTCTTCGTAATATCTTTTGGTTGATATGATAAACGAGAAATTAAAAACGTAAATTCTTCTATCACATTATCTGTAAAGAATTGATCAAAAGCATTTTGATGAATTAAAGAAACTTCTTTTCTTATTACCTTTAAGTTTTCTTTTATTAATGGTATTTCTCCTACTATAATATTTCCATTAAAGCTAAGACTAGTAGCATCTATTATTTCACATAAAAGTGTTTTATATTCACCTGTAATACCAGTAATATGATTATCTTCTATTTTTAAATTAATATGATCTAATACTTTTTTATTTTTATAGCGATAGCCAACATTTTTTAAAGTTATTTCCATAAGTCATTCACCAACCTGTTTATATCCATTTCTACATGGTCTATTAATTCATAAAACTCTAACTTTAATGATAAATCCACCATAAAAGGAAGACTAATTCCTAAGCGATTTAATAGAGTATCTTCTTTTACTACTACATTAGGAAGCCCTTCCACTACGATATTTCCTTTATTTAAAATATATAGATAATCAGTATCTAGTGCATCTTCTAAATTGGTAGACATTAAAATAATAGTTAAGTTATACTTGCTTTTATAATCAGTCAAAGCTTTTTTCATTTTTTCTTTTGTTTTTTTATTCATCATAGAAAAGGCATTATCAATGACTAGAATTTTTGGTTCATGAAGTAGAGAAATCACTAATAAAAGTTCTTGTTTTTCTGAATTAGTTAAATCACTAGTTTTTTTATCTAATAGTTTTGATATATCAAATAAACTAGCAAGCTCTAATATTTTCTTTTCTATTTGTTTAGATTCCATATTTAAGTTTTCTAAAGGAAAAGCCATTTCTTTATAGACATCTTCAAATAAAAAATGATTAAGACTATTTCCAAACACAATACCAAGTTCTTTTGAATGATCTTGAAATCTTTTATCATTTACATAAGAATAACCTATAATAATACTATCTTTACTAGGAAGTATACCAGCAATTAATTTAGTTAATGTAGTTTTACCACTTGTATTATTTCCAACTATGCCAATATAACTATTTTCTTTTACGGTAAGATTAAAGTTTTTGAAAATGGTAGTTTTATCGTATTTGTAGTTTAAATTTTTTATTTCTAAAATATTTGACACTTCTACCACCTCATTTTGCCTTATTATTATACTCGATTATTTGTTTTAATTCAACGAAAAAAATACTATTTCTAGTATTTTTAGGGTTCTATTTTACTTTTTTCTTTTGAATTCTATAAGTAATTGCCATAAGTTTTTTATCTGATACAAATCTTCCAAAGAATTTAGCGCATTTCATTTTAAATCCTGGAATAATTAACATTTTTCCTTTTACCATCTGGTCAATCGCATATTTAGCTACATAATCAGCTTTTAATGGTTTTACTGAGAATCTAACGCCTGCTACCTTATTGAAGTTTGTATCAACAGGTCCAGGACATAAACAAGATACTTGTACATTTACTTTTTCTTTTTTATTTTCATAGTTAATAGCTTCTGTTAAGCGATAAACATAAGACTTCGTACTATAATAAGTAGCCATTAATGGTCCAGACTGAAAAGCAGCTGATGATGCCACATTTAGAATATAGCCTTTATTTTTTCTTTTCATATCTTTTAAGAATAATTTTGTTAGAATATGAACAGCTTTAATATTAATATCTATCATATTTAATTCTTTAGATAAATCTGTTTCTGTAAAATTTCCAAATAGACCAAAGCCTGCATTATTTACTAAAATGTCGATGTCATCATTTTTTACTAATACATATAAAGACTTTATATCTTCTACTTGTTGAAGATCCATAACGATAATTTTAGGTTTATGAGTTAGTGTTTTGGCTACACTTTCTAGTTTTTCTTTATCGCGTGCTACTAAAATAATTTCATAACCAATACTATCTAAATACTTTGAAATTTCTAATCCTATTCCGGAAGATGCTCCTGTTACTAAAGCTTTCATATTACCACCCTACTATCATTATAGCACCCATTTGTGTATTTTTAAAACATTTTTTTCTTAGAAAAGATGAAAAATAATAAGAAAAAATAGTTTAATTAAAGTAACTAAACTATTTTATCAAACAATTATATATTTTTACTACCACTCATTATCTGTTCTACTTCTTCATCAGTAATGGTGTCTTTAATAGAATCTACTCTATTTGAATAAGTTTCAAAGCAGTAAAATAAATTAGAATTGTCCATATTAGCCATATTTTTGATAAAATCTAAATCTTTTAAATCTAATTTATCTTCATCTGGAGTTGATAAATTGTATTCTTTAATATCTTCATTTTCTGCTTTAATAAATGTTGCCCAGATTTTTTCAGGAGATTTTAGTGTTTTAACTCCATTTATAGTTTCTAATAAACTATCACTATCTACTTGAAACAAAGCAAAAGCAAGCATAGGATCTATTTCTTGGTATAAATCATTTTCTAGTAATGATAATATAAATTTTCTACCTAATTCTGTTCCAAGATTATCAGGATAATATTCAGTACTACAAATATCTTGATACATATTAATTCCAGAAATTGCGGTTTCATTTAAATTGCCAACTATATTACCTGCTTTCTTATACTTATCTTGAAGTTTCATATAATTTTCTACTCCAATACTAGCTATATAGAATAATGCACTTATGTATTCTTTTACACCAGCAATATAGCTTTCTTCATCATCATAATGAGTAGCTACAATATCTGTCATTTGAAATTTAGGATTATTTAATACTAGTTGTAAATTAGTCATAAAATAATCATCTGCTAATTCTTTATTATCTATATTTTCAGCATTTGTCTTTAAAATTTCTCTATAATTTTCATCTTTTAATAAATCTATAATACCATATGTTTCCATACATTGAATGGCACTTTCTAGATTATCTTCTGTTTCTTCAACATCAGCTTCATAAGAAATAGAAACAGAAGAATTTTCTAGATTTTCTAACTTTTCTTCTAACTTTTCTTTTTTTACTTCTCTTCTATCAATTGCCTCAAAGTAATCATGTTCAAAATCTTCCCTTGATTTTAAATCTTCTATTTCTTGAGTAAGAGTTTTTAATTCTTCTCCCAATTCCTGTTCCATGGTATCTCTTTTTCTTAATTCTAGATATTCTGGAGATAAAGCCTCTAATCTTTTTCTAGATAACTCCTGTAATTTTAAAATATTCATATATTTTCCCTTCTTTCTGATTTAATTCTACCTCCCCCCCCCCCCAACCATTTTTGTCAATATTGGTGAATCTAAATTTACAGATTAATTTACATTTTTCCATACAAAAAACACCAATAACTAATTGGTGCCTTATAATCAATTATTTAACTAATTCTAGAATAACTTCTAAAGCGTCGTCTCCTCTTCTTTCAGAAAGTTTTAAAATTCTAGTATAACCACCGTTACGGTCTTTGTAACGTGGAGCTAATTCGTCAAATACTTTTTTTACAGCTTCTGTATCATTTTGTAGGAAAGCTAATGCTTTTCTTCTAGATACTAAGCTTCCATTTTTTCCATAAGTAATCATTTTATCAACAAATTTACGAACTTCTTTAGCTCTTGTTTCTGTTGTAACGATTTTTTCATTCATGATAACATCTTTAGTTTGGTTAGCAAGCATACTTCTTCTATGTTTGTTATCACGACCTAATTTTCTATAAGCCATGTAAATCCTCCTTATTATTAATCTTCATCACGAAGTACTAGTCCTAAGTCTCTAACTTTGTCTAATACTTCTTTTAATGATTTCTTGCCTAAATTACGAATCTTCATCATATCTGATTCAGATTTGTTAACAAGGTCTTGTAATGTATGGATTCCAGCACGTTTTAAACAATTGTAAGCACGTACTGAGAAGTCTAAATCTTCAATTGTAGTTTCTAATGCTTTTACTTTTGGATCTTCTGTTTTTTCAATCATAATTCCACTCATATCAGCAATACTACTTAAGTCTGTTAATATTTCGAAATGTTCGATTAAAATACGAGATGCTAAAGCAACAGCTTCTTCTGGTCTCATTGAACCATTTGTCCATACGCTTAATACTAGTTTATCATAGCTTTCATTTTGACCAACACGAGCTGGCTCTACTTCATAAGCTACTCTTTCAATAGGTGAATATAGAGAATCAATTGCGATAACACCAGCTTTTTTGTCTGTTAATAATTTCTTGTTGTCATCACTCTTAACATATCCTCTACCATTTCCTACTGTCATTTCCATAACTAGTTTTCCACCTTTTGATAAAGTGGCAATTTCCTTATTAGGGTTTAAAATTTCGATATCGCTATCACACTCGAAATCACCAGCGGTAACGACACCTTCCTTAGTAGCATTAAGACGAATTACTTTATTTTCATTTGAGTGGTTTTTAATAACTACTCCTTTTAAATTTAATATGATTAATGCAACATCTTCTCTTACACCATCAATAGTTTGGAATTCATGGCTAACACCATCAATTTTTACACTAGTAATTGCTGAACCTGGTAAGCTTGATAGCATTACTCTTCTTAAAGCATTACCGATTGTATTACCAAATCCTCTTTCTAATGGTTCAAGTTCAAATTTTCCATAGAAATTGCTTTCTACATTTTCTACTATTTTATATACTGGTTTTTCAAATTGTAACATGAAACTAACCTCCTTATTTAATTACCCACGAGGGCGTTTTGGTGGACGACATCCGTTATGTGGAATTGGAGTTTCATCTGTAATAGAAGTTACCTCTAATCCAGCTGTTTGTAATGAACGAATTGCTGTTTCACGTCCTGGACCCATACCTTTTACTCTTGCTTCAACTTTACGCATTCCCATGTCGTATGCTGCTTTTCCTGCTGCTTCAGCTGCTTGACCTGCTGCAAATGGAGTAGATTTTTTACTTCCTTTGTATCCAATTGCTCCACTTGATGCCCAACTGATTGCGTTTCCTTCCTTATCGCTTAAAGTTACGATTGTATTATTAAATGTTGAATGAATATGTGCAATTCCTTCAGGTACATTCTTTTTGACTTTTCTTTTTCTAGTCTTGTAGGCCATAGTCTCTCCTCCTTTATTTATAGTTTATTATTTCTTTTTATTAGCTATTGTTTTTGGTTTACCTTTACGAGTACGTGCATTTCTATTTGTTCTTTGTCCTCTTACTGGTAATCCTCTTTTATGACGAGTTCCTTGATATGAATTAATTTCCATTTTAGTCTTAATATTCATATTTACTTCACGACGAAGATCACCTTCTGTTAAGTATTTGTTTACTTCATCACGAAGTCTTGATTGTTCATCTTGATCAAGATCTCTAGCTTTTTTTGTTGGATCAACATTTGCATCTTTACAAATAGTAAGAGCTAACTTTCTTCCAATACCATAGATAGCTGTTAATGCGATTGATACATGCTTATCATTTGGTAAATCAATTCCTTTAATACGTGCCATAAATACACCTCCTATTTATTATCCTTGTTTTTGTTTGTGCTTTGGATTTTCACAAATAACCATAACTTTACCTTTACGTCTGATTATTCTACATTTAGCACACATTTTCTTTACTGATGGTTTTACTTTCATTTTTATTCCCTCCTACTTTCTATAGGTTATTCTCCCATGTTTTAAATCATAAGGCGATAACTCTATAGTTACGGTATCACCTGGTAAAATGCGAATGTAATTCATTCGGATTTTACCAGAAACATGGGCTTCTACAATGTGACCATTCTCAAGTTCAACTTTAAATTTTCCACCTGGAATGATTTCTAATACTTTTCCTTCGACTTCAATGATATCATCTTTTTTAGCCATTTTATCACGCTCCCGTCAAATATTATAACCATCTTTATCAAAGTGGGCAGATGGTAAACCATTACCTTTTCAGAAGAAAGTTCCATAAGAACATTCTTCGTTAAGGTATTCTATTGATATAAGGAAAGCAAAATTTTTGCTACTCAATTTATTATCACTTTGATTACTTATTACCTAAGATTGACTCTATTTGCTTAAATGTATCTTCCTTACTAATACTACTATCTATTTCAAATAAATTATTTTGATTTTGATAGTAATTGATTAAAGGCATTGTTTGTGTTTCATATTCTTGATAGCGGACTTTGAAAGTCTCAGCATTATCATCTTTACGTGCTATCAAAGAAGAGCCACACTTATCACAAATGGAATCTACTTTTGGTTTTAACGGGTCAATATTGACATTGTAGATTGCTCCGCAACTTTTACATAGTCTTCGACCGGTTATTCTATAAAGCAATGTGTCTTTATCAACATTTAGTAAAAATACATAGTCTACTTTTTGATTTTTCTTAGCTAGTATTTTATCTAACTGTTCTGCTTGATAGATATTTCTTGGAAAGCCATCTAGTAATAGATTTGAATTATCTTTCTCTTCTAAGTATCTTTGTAATACTTCTAAAACGATATCATCACTTACTAGATTACCACTTTCCATAATATTTTTTAGTTTATTTCCAAATTCATTTTCTTCTTTTGATGCACTTCTAAGTAAATCTCCAGTTGAAATATGATTTAGGTTATATTTGTTTGTTAGAATTTCTGCTTGGGTTCCTTTACCAGCAGCTGGTGGAGCAAGTAAAATGATATTCATTATCTTCTCCTATAGCTTTTCTTATAACTACGCGTTACAAGGCTACCTTCTAATTGCTTATAAGTTTCTAGTGCAACACCAACTACGATTAATAATCCTGTTCCACCGATTGTAACTTGACTTGATAAACTTACTTTATCAGATAAGTTTACTAAAGCAGTAAATAGTATTGGTAGTCCCGCAATTATGATTAAGAATAGGGAACCTACTACAGTTAATCTTGATAATACTTTAGATACATAATTTTCTGTTTCCTTGCCTGGTCTTACTGCTGGAATAAATCCACCATTTTGTTGTAAGTTTTTAGCTAATTCCTCTGGTTTAATTTGAATAAATGTATAGAAATATCCAAAGAAGAATATTAAAAATACATAAATTAAGAAACCGATTGGAGTTGAATAACTTAAATAGTTATTACAGAAATTTATGAATCCTTCTTTTCCAGTAAATTGCGCTATTGTTGATGGTATCATCAAAAAGCTTGATGCAAAGATTACTGGTACAACTCCGGCTGAGTTGATTTTAATTGGCATATAAGATTGCTGATTTCCATATGCACTTGTTGATTTATTAGCATATTGGATAGGAATCTTACGATCCGCTTCTTGTACCCAAATTACGCCAATAACAATTAAGAAATATACAATTACAAATACTACAAATAATAATATTCCAAGCCATAAATCTAGTGAAGATTTTAATATTAGTCCTTGGAAAGCCAACACAAACATAGTTGGAAGTTCTTTAATGATACCAGCCATAATAATTAAACTCATACCATTTCCAATACCCTTTTGAGTAATTTGGTCTCCTAACCATAATGTGAAAGCAGTACCAGCTGTAAGGATTGTAGCTATATATAAGTGTTCAATAGCACTAGATGCGCTAAAGAATACGAATGAAAAAGCAAATCCTTCAATGAAAGCAAAGATAATACCCATATAACGAGTAATTTGATTTATCTTTTGTCTTCCTACAGGGCCTTCTTTATTTAATTCACTAAAATATGGAATAATATCTAACTGTAATAATTGCATAATAATGGATGCTGTGATATATGGCATAACGCCTAGAGCGAAGATTGAGAAATTCTTCAAACTTCCTCCACCCATAGCATTCATTAATTCTAGAAATCCTAGATTTTTTGTAATTTCATCTGTACCAGGAACTCTAATTGAAGTTCCAATCACGAAGATCATTAATGCACCGAGCGTAAATAAAATTCTTTTTCTTAAATCTTTATTAGTTGGTGCAAATAATTGTTTCATAGTATGAAACACATTAGATCACCTCAGCTTTACTTCCGCTCTTTTCAATTTTTTCAATCGCACTAGTTGAGAATTTGTTAGCTTGGATTGTTAATTTCTTTTCTAAGCTTCCATTTCCTAGTACCTTAATTCCATCTAATCCCTTTTTAACTAATCCTACTTCTTTTAATAAAGCAGTGGTAACTACTGTACCATCTTCGAATCTGTTTAAATCACTTAAGTTAATTACAGCATAAACTGTTTTAAACTCACTGTTTGAGAATCCACGTTTTGGTAAGCGTCTATATAAAGGTAATTGTCCTCCTTCGAAGGTTGCTCCTTTTCCACCACCACTACGTGCTTTTTGACCTTTTTGTCCTTTTCCACTTGTTTTTCCTAAACCGCTACCTGAACCACGACCAACTCTTTTTTTAGCTTGAGTTGCGCCTTCATTTGCTACTAATTCATGTAATTTCATTATCCTAAAATCTCCTCTACTTTTTTGCCTCTAAGTTTTGCAACTTCTTCAGCTGATTTAACAGATTTTAAAGCATTAATTGTAGCAGTAGCCATATTTAATTTAGTACGAGAACCAAGTGATTTAGATAAAATGTCTTTTACTCCAGCAAGCTCTAATACAGCACGAACAGCTCCACCAGCGATAACTCCAGTACCGGCTGTAGCAGGTTTTAAGAATACTTTAGCAGCACCACTTACACCTGTTATTTCATGCTGGATTGTACGTCCATCAACTAAAGGTATTTTAACGATATTCTTATTGGCAGCTTGAATTGCTTTTTTAATTGCATCAGGTACTTCATTTGCTTTTCCGATACCTAATCCAACTTGACCTTTTCTATCCCCAACAACAACACATGCAGAGAATCTTCTTTGACGTCCACCTTTGTTAACTTTAACAACAGATTTTACTTCAATTACTAATTCTTCATATTGTTTTTGTTTAGGGTCAATGTTTTTATTTTGCATAAATACCCTCCTATTAGAATTCTAATCCATTTTCACGTGCTGAGTTAGCTAATGCCTCTACACGTCCATGATAAAGGTATCCACCTCTATCAAATACTACTTTAGTAATGTTTGCTTTTTTAGCTGCTTCAGCGATAGCTTTTCCTACTGCTGTAGCTGCTTCAATGTTTCCACCATTTTTAAGCTTTAAGCTTAATGATGAAGCACTTGCTAAAGTAACACCATTTTCATCATCAATAATTTGACAACTAATATTTTTGTTTGATCTAAATACGCATAATCTTGGTACTTCAGTAGTTCCTGAGATTTTTGAACGAACTCTTTCGTGTCTCATTACACGCATTTGATTACGAGATACTTTATTAATCATAAGTAACTTCTCCCTTCTACTTATCTATTAAGCAGCTTTCTTTCCTTCTTTACGACGAATAAATTCATCTTTATAACGAATACCTTTACCCTTATATGGTTCTGGTTGTCTTACGTCTCTAATTTCAGCTGCAAATTTACCAACTAAAACTTTATCAATTCCACTTACTGTAATTTCAGTATTTGATACTTGTTCAACAGTTAAGCCAGTTGGAACTGATAATTCTACTGGATGAGAATATCCAGCATTAATTACTAATGTATTTCCTTTTACATTGAAACGATAACCTACACCAATAATTTCTAATCCTTTTTTGAAACCTTCTGTTACACCCATAATCATGTTATGAATATTAGCATTTGTAGTTCCATGCATTGCTTTTGTAGCTTTTTCATCATTTGGACGAGTAACAGTTAAAGTATTTTCTTCAATATTTACTTCAATTCCTTTTACTAAATCTAATGATAATTCTCCTTTTGGTCCTTTTACAGTAACAACATTATTTTCGTTTGTTACAGTAACACCAGCAGGTACTACAACTTTTCTATTACCAATACGGCTCATACTTGCACCTCCTTATATAATGTTTTTTACCAAATATAAGCTAAAACTTCTCCACCTAAACCTTGATTTCTAGCTTCTTTGTCTGTCATAATTCCTTTTGAAGTTGAAATGATAGCGATTCCTAAACCATTTAATACTTTAGGAACTTCATCAGCTTTTGCATATACTCTTAGGCCTGGTTTTGATATACGTTTTAATCCAGTGATAACTCTTTCTTTTTTCTCACCATATTTTAAAGTAAGTAAGATTGTGCCTTGGGCAGTTTCTTCTAATACTTTATAATCTTTAATAAATCCTTCTTCTTTTAAAATTCTAGCTAATTCTAATTTTAGTTTAGAAGCAGGTACTTTAACTTCAGTATAACGCATACTGTTTGCATTACGAATGCGAGTTAGCATGTCAGCGATTGTGTCTGTTACTACAGCCATAATAAATCCTCCTTCCTAAGTCCTACCAGCTTGATTTTTTAACACCTGGTATTTGTCCTTTACTTGCTAATTCTCTAAAACAAATACGGCAAATTCCGAATTTACTCATTACTGCATGAGGTCTACCACATCTTTCGCAACGAGTATATTCACGAACTTTAAATTTTTGCTTACGATTAGCTTTAACGATCATACTTTTCTTTGCCATAATATCCTCCTATTACTTTCTAAAAGGAATTCCAAGTTCATTTAATAAGTCAAAAGCTTCTTCATTAGATTTTGCAGTTGTAACGAATACAATATCCATTCCACGTACTTTTACAACATTATCATAATCTATTTCTGAGAAGATTAATTGTTCTTTAATTCCCATTGTATAATTTCCTCTACCATCAAATGCTTTAGAAGATACTCCTCTAAAATCACGTACACGAGGAAGAGCAATTGAAATTAATTTATCCATAAAGTTATACATGTTTTCTCCACGTAATGTTACTTTACAACCAATTGATTGACCCTCTCTTACTTTGAATCCAGCTATTGATTTTCTAGCTTTTGTGATAACTGGCTTTTGTCCAGCTATTACTTCTAGATCCTTTACAGCTGCTTCTAGTAATTTTGAATTTGATGTAGCATCTCCTACACCCATATTAATTACGATTTTTTCTAATTTTGGAACTTGCATGATTGACTTATAACCATGTTTTTCTTTTAAACTTGGAACTACTTCATTAAGATATTTTTCTTTTAGGCGGTTCATATATTACCCTCCTTCCAACTAATCAATCTTTTCGTTTGATTTTTTTGAAATTCTAATTTTTTTATTTGTTTTTTCATCGATAGTGTAACCGATTCTAGTTCTTTTTTTAGTTTTAGTGTCGATTAACATTACGTTTGAAGCATGAATTGGTGCTTCTACTTCAAGGATTCCACCAGTTTCTTGGCCATTTCCTTTTTTGTGTTTTTTAACAATATTAACGCCTTCAACGATTACTTTGTTTTCATCTTTGAAAGTCTTAGTAATCTTTCCTTCTTTTCCTTTACTAGATCCGGCTATTACTACTACTTTGTCTCCAACTTTAAGTTTCATAATATCCTCCCTTTATAGCACTTCTTTAGCTAAAGATACTATTTTCATGAAATCTTTGTCACGTAATTCACGTGCTACTGGTCCGAAGATACGAGTTCCAACTGGACTCTTATCATCTTTTATAATTACGCAAGCATTATCATCAAACTTAATGTAGCTACCATCTTCACGACGAAGACCTTGTCTACTTCTTACGATAACTGCTTTCACAACTTTTCCTTTTTTTACAGTTCCATTAGGTGTGGCATCTTTGATTGTACCAACAACTATGTCACCGATATTACCAGTTTTTACTTTGCTTCCACCAAGTACACGAATTACTAATAAACTCTTTGCACCTGAATTGTCAGCAACTTTTAAACGGCTTTCTTGTTGTAACATAAATTATTTCCTCCTTCACCTAAGAGTTATAAAATAACTGCTTCTTTTACGATTTCAGCTAAATAGAAGTGTTTTGTTTTAGAAATTGGTTTACATTCTACAATTCTAACAGTATCTCCTACTTTTGCTTTATTTGATTCATCATGAGCTGCATATTTCTTTGAATATTTCACTCTTTTTCCATATTTTGGATGTTTTTTATAAGTTTCTACTCTAACAGTAATTGTCTTGTTGTTACAAGCACTAACTACTGTACCAACCAATTCTTTTTGTACTTTTTCCATTTTTACTTAACCTCCCCAGCAAGTTCGCGTTCACGAAGAACAGTCTTACAACGTGCTACATCGTGTCTTAACTCTCTAATTCTTGAAGGCTTTTCTAAATTTCCTGTTGCTTGTTGAAAACGTAAGTTAAATAATTCTTCTTTGCTTTCTTTGATTTTAGCAACGATTTGTTCAGTGGTTAGTTTTCTTATTTCTTTAACCTTCATTTATTTCACCACCATTTTCTCTTTTTACAAATTTAGTTTGAATTGGTAATTTATGAGAAGCTAAACGTAATGCTTCACGTGCTACTTCTTCACTAACTCCAGAAATTTCAAACATAATTTTTCCTTCTTTTACTACTGCTACCCAAGCTTCAACGTTACCTTTACCTTTACCTTGACGAGTACCAATAGGTTTCTTTGTTAATGGCATATGTGGGAAAATATTAATCCATACTTTTCCACCACGCTTCATATAACGTGTCATAGCTACACGAGCTGCTTCGATTTGGTTTGCTGTAATCCAAGCACCCTCTTTAGCCATAAGTCCATATTCTCCATTTGTTAGAGTTGTATTTCCTTTAGCATGACCTTCGTAAGGTAATCTATGAACACGACGATATTTAGTTCTTGATGGTATTAACATAATTAATTACCTCCTTTAGTCTTTTTTGAAGGAAGTATTTCTCCTTTATAAATCCATACTTTAACTCCAATTTTTCCAAATGTTGTATCTGCTTCACTTGTAGCATAATCAACATCTGCTCTTAAAGTATGTAGAGGAATTGTTCCTTCTGTATATCCTTCGCTACGAGCCATATCAGCTCCACCTAAACGTCCAGATACTAATGTTTTAATACCTTTAGCGCCAGATTTCATAGCGTTACGGATAGCTCTTTTTTGAGCCATTCTGAATGATGCACGGTTTTCAATTTGTGCTGCGATTGAGTCAGCAACGATTTGTGCGTTCATATCAGGTTTTTTGATATCCACAATAGAAATTTGAATATCTTCGTTTACTAACTTAGATAAATCTTTTTTCATTGCTTCAATTTGTTCTCCACCACGACCAATAATAACACCAGGTTTTGATGTATGAACAATAATTTCTGTTCTCTTAGAATTTCTTTCGATTTGAACTTTGCTAATTCCATTAGACTTTTGATTTTTTTCAAAATAGTTACGGATTTTAACATCGTTTGCTAAATATTTAGAAAAATCTTTTTTATTAGCATACCATTTTGAGTCCCAATCCTTGTTAATTCCAAGTCTTAGTCCATTAGGATTTACCTTTTGTCCCATTTCTCTTGACCCTCCTTTAACTACTTAGTTGCCACAACGATTACGATGTGACTTGTTCTTTTATCGTTATGTCCAATGTGACTACGTGAGTCAAACATATGTCTTTTCATCACTGGACCAGCATCTACTCTTGCTTCTTTTACATAAAGTTCTTCTTGTTTTGCACCATTATTGTTAACAGCGTTAGAAATAGCAGATTCAAGAACTTTTTTTGTAAGACGAGCAGGCTTTTTATTCATATTGTTTAAGATGTCTAATGCATCGTTAACATTTTTACCACGAATTAAATCTACTACTAAACGAGCTTTAATAGGTGATACTCTAAGAGTCTTTGCGATTGCTCTTGCTTCCATATTTTTCTCCTCCTAGTCACTATTTTTTCTTATTGTCGCCATGTCCACCAAACTTACGAGTTAATGCAAATTCTCCAAGTTTGTGTCCTACCATATCTTCAGTAACATATACTGGAATAAATTCTTTTCCATTATGTACTGCGAATGTATGTCCAATAAATGCAGGATAGATTGTTGAACGGCGTGACCATGTTTTAATGACTTCTTTTTTTCCAGTTTCATTTAACTTTTCAACCTTAGTTAATAATCTTTCAAATACATAAGGTTTTTTCTTTGCACTTCTTGCCATAATAATCTCCTCCTTTACTTACTATTACGACGACGAACGATAAATTTATCAGACGCTTTATTCTTTCTTGTTTTATATCCAAGTGCTGGTTTACCCCAAGGAGTAACAGGTCCTTTACGACCGATTGGTGCACGACCTTCTCCACCACCATGTGGGTGATCGTTAGGGTTCATAACTGAACCACGTACTGTAGGACGAATTCCTAAATGACGACTACGTCCAGCCTTTCCTAATCTTACAAGGCTTTGATCTTCATTACCAACTTCACCAATAGTAGCATAACAAGTTCCTAAAATTAATCTTTGTTCACCACTTGAAAGTCTTACCATTACATAGTTTCCTTCACGTCCTAGAATTTGAGCTGAAGCACCAGCACTACGTGCTAATTCTCCACCTTTACCTGGACGAAGTTCGATATTATGAATCATAGTACCAACTGGAATATTCATAATAGGAAGTGCATTTCCTACTTTAATATCAGCAGTTTCTCCTGATACGATAACATCTCCTACACTAAGTTTTTTTGGAGCGATGATATATCTCTTTTCACCATCGTTATAATTAATTAATGCAATATTTGCAGTTCTATTTGGGTCGTATTCGATACTAGCAACAGTACCTGGAATATCAAATTTATTACGTTTGAAATCAATGATACGATACTTTCTTTTAGCTCCGCCACCTTGATGTCTTACAGTAATTCTTCCTTGATTGTTACGACCACCGTTTTTCTTTAAGCTTACTACTAGACTTTTTTCAGGAGTACTTTTAGTAATTTCTTCATTCACTAATGTACTTCTTTTTCTTTGTCCAGGAGTATTAGGCTTATAGTTTCTTACTGACATGAGTAACCCTCCTTTTAATTAAGTTCGATTGATTGTCCTTCTGCTAGTGTTACAATTGCCTTTTTAGTACGGTTTGTAAGTCCAGCGTAACGTCCAACTCTTCTTTTCTTTGGTTTAACGTTGATTGTACGAATTTCTTCTACTTTTACGTTAAATAATTTTTCAATTGCTTGTTTTATTTCTGTTTTATTACTTCTAGAATCAACTTTAAAAACATATTGTCCTTTATTTTGACCTAAATTAGCTGATTTTTCAGTAATTACTGGCGCTTTTATGATTTCTAAATATTTAGTATCCATTATCTAAGCACCTCCTCAATTTGTTCTAATGCTTCTTTTGTTGTTAATACAACATCTGCATAACTTAAATCTAATACATTTAACTCAGTTGGTTCTAATAATGCAATATTTCCTAAGTTACGAGAAGCTAAAATTAAATTTTCTTCTAATTCTTTTACGACGATTAATACTTTTTTATCAGCTAATTCTAATGTATTAAGCATAGTAGTCATTTCTTTCGTTTTTGGTGTAGCTACAGATAAAGAATCAACTACTACTAATTGTTTATTGTTGTATACATTTAAGAAAGCTGTTTGTAAAGCTAATCTTCTTTCTTTTCTATTTTGTTTCTTTGAGTAATCTCTTGGAACTGGAGTACCATATCTTCCTCCGCCTACCCATTGTACTGCACGGATAGAACCTTGACGAGCATGTCCTGTTCCTTTTTGACGCCATGGTTTTCTTCCACCACCGCTTACTTCACTACGATTTTTTGTTGAGTGAGTTCCTTGTCTTAATGATGCTCTTTGTAAAATGATGGCATCATATAAAACTTTTTCATTTGGTTCAATATTAAGTAATTCTTTATTTAATTTAATGTCCTTTAGTTTTTCCATCTTTAATTCCTCCTTTCACTACAATTTAAAATTTTTGTTTGTTTTAATATGCAGTGATTATTCGTTTACTTCTATTTGATTTTCTTCAGTTACTTCAGTTGATGCAACTTCGCTAGCAGCTTCAACTGGTGTCTCTGTAACTTCAACATAAGAAATTAATTCTTCTGTTTCATTTACTTTTTCACCTTTTTTAACTGATGTTCTAATCATAACTAAAGATTTTTTAGGACCTGGTACGTTACCTTTTACTAAGATAACATTATTTTCTAAATCAACATCTACAACTTCAAGATTTTGAATTGTACATGCTACATTACCCATATGACCTGGTAATTTTTTACCTTTTAAAACGTGCATTGGTAACATTGTACCTAATGAACCAACACCTCTATGATATTGAGAACCGTGTCCCATTGGTCCACGAGATTGGTTATAACGTTTGATAACACCTTGGAAACCTTTACCTTTGCTAACTCCACTTACATCAACGATTTCTCCTTTTGTAAATAGACTTGCATCAATTACTTGACCTAATGTGTAATCATTAACATTTACTCCCCTGATTTCTCTTAAGAAGCGCTTAGGTTCGGTGTTTGCTTTGTTTGTATGACCAATTTTAGCTTTGTTGCTTACTTTTGCTCTTACTGTTTCGCATCCTAATTGGATTGCATCATATCCGTCTTTTTCAACTGTTTTAATTTGAGTTATAACATTTGGTTCAACTTCAATGACTGTAACAGGAATTAACTTACCATTTTTTGTGAAAACTTGAGTCATTCCTATCTTTTTCCCTAAGATTCCTTTCATTTTCTTCCTCCTAATTAATTTTGTTCAACTTTGATTTGAATATCAACACCGCTTGGTAAATCTAAATGTGCTAATGCATCAATAGTTTCCTTGCTTGGGTTCTTGACATCAATAAGTCTCTTATGTGTACGCATTTCAAATTGTTCACGACTGTCTTTGTATTTGTGTACAGCACGTAAAATAGTGAACTTTTCAATTTCTGTTGGAAGTGGTACTGGTCCACTAATTTCTCCTCCAGAACGTTTTACAGTTTCAACTATTTTCTTTGCAGCATTGTCTAGAATTCTATGATCATATGCCTTTAATCTTATGCGAACTTTGTCTTTTGACATTTTGAATCCTCCCTTCGCCTATATCTAGTATAGACTTGCTCCGTGTAAAAACCTGAATTCACTAAGTAAATTTTAACAACTTAACCTGGCGTATCAGCAACCTCACACATCTAAGCAGCCACACAGTTAAAAGTATATCACAGTATTTATAAGAAAAGCAAGCATTTTTTACTATTTTTTCAGTCAATAAGTAGAGAAAAGTCTAGTTTCTCTACTTATTTTTACTGTGTTTTTCTAATACTTTTATTTCTTCTTTTGAGTACATAGAAGTACAAACTAAATTTTTTAGTGAAATACTTAAATTTTCTACTTTTAATTTAGGTACTTTGATTCCTTCAATATCATAACTAAATGGTGATTTAGAGTTTTCTTCAAATATAATAACACGGTTAGAATGATAATTACTATTATCTCTATCAAATAGATATTGATCTACTTCATTATCTGATACAAAGAAGCTATCTTTATTTATAATACTTTCTTTTACATAACCATTATCATAGATGTCTTCTCCAACGGATTCAGATATTAAGATACGCTTTACTAAATTTTTATCACTATTTAATAAGGCCGGTTGTTTTACTAATTCTGTTTCAAAACCGATTTCTACAAGCAATGATATTTCTTCTACTAAATCTTCTTTTGCTAACATATCTAAATTATTTAATCCTTTTAAAGAGATGTCTAGTTTTTTTAATAATTCTAGATTTTTTGATAGAATGGCATTTGATGTTAATAAAATCTGTTTATTTTCTAATTCTCTAATATTTACTTTTGATTTCTCTAAGGTTCTAATATTTGCTTTTAGGTTTTTAAAGATATTTTCATCGCAGTATATATTTTGATTCATAGATAATAAAGCTAAATCAATATAGTTTGTTTTTAACAGTTTGTTTAATTCTTCAATAACTGGTAATGAATTCCTGCTAGAAATTGCTATTAATATGTTTTTATCAAAAGAAATATTCGGTAATTGTTTGATTTGATTTTTTAATATTTCTAATGAAAATGCCATAATTTGTTTTTGGGTTTGTTCCTCGGTTTCTAAAAAGTTTATTCCTAGTGTATTAAAGTAACTAATATATTTCTTAATAGGATTTTCACTCTTATAGGAATATTCTTGATATAGTTCTTCATAATACTTTTCGTTATGTGAATATATGTACTCTAAACATAATCTTTTAATATCATCATCTAATACTTTATCAAGAATATAATCTATATTCGTAATTTCTTTCTTTTTAGATTCTTTTTTCAAAATTTCTTTTAATTCTATATAACGATAAATCTTTTTAGTACGAGTTTTAGTTTTGAAATTTTCTTCTTTTTCTATCTCTCTATAATAGCTATATAAATTGGTTAAGGATTTTTCAACTTTCTTTTGGTTTATACATGTAGCTAAAATTTTATTAATTGTTGTTTGATCATAACTTTTACTTAATATTTTTTCATAATCATTTATATCATTATTTTTTTCTTGATGAATGTCAGCAATGAATAATAATATATATAAATTCTCATTTTTATCAATTATTTCTAGTAGTTTTAATAATTTCATAAATGTTAGGAACTCTTCATAACCGCTAAGTTTTAATTCTAGAGTTTTATTGATATCCTTTACCCTTTTATCTGACATAAATTTTAATAAATTTGTCTTGGGTAAATTCTGTATAGCTTCTTCTATTCTTTTTAATGTTTCACTTATCTGCTTATCACTACTAATACCACAAGCATTTATTAATTCATCCATAGCCATATGATCAATATAATCTTTTACTTCTTTTACTTTATCTATTAATTCATTTGCATCTGTTTTTCTATCTGCTTCTAATAATAGAGCTAATAATAATTCACTACTTGAAATATTGAAAATAGTTGACATATCTTTAAGACTACATTTTTCAAAAAAGGTACTTAAGTATTCAGTTCTGGTATTATTATCATTTTCTAATTCATAAGAAAGTTCTTTTATTCTTCCATCAATTTTTATTAATAGTTCTTGATATTTACTTTCCACTCTGATTACCCCCTTTACCAGTTTTAATTAATTTTTTATTTTCTAATCCATTTATTAAATTCTCTTCAATTTTCCTATTCTTCTCTAAGAAGGTATCATCTTTTATCATTTCTTGTAAGTAAGACTTAGTTTTCTTATAGTAATCTACTCTATTTACTAAAGCAGTTCGATATCCCGCATCATTATCACTTTTCTTAACAAAGATATCAATAATAGCGTAAGTATTCTTTCCTAATCTTTCAAACACAACTCTAGTTTTAAAATCTTTTACCTCACTAATACTATTTAATGTTTTATGATTACTACTAAAAGTTCTTACATTTTTAAAAGTTCCTTTTTTAATTGTTAATAATAGTTCTTTAAAAGTTTGATAGTATTCTTCTGGTATTGAAAATAAATCATTTTCAGCATAAATAGAGCCTGTTGCAGTTTCTAAAAAGATTAATTTATTTTCTGTATTGATAGCTTTTTCTACTTGAATTTCTTTTTTTTCTGTTTGAATATAGTAAATAGTATCTATATAACCTTGAATTCGTGACTTTTCTTTATTTACTTCTTCTATCAAATCAACATCATTTTTAGTATCTTCTTCAGTTAACATCATATCTAAGTCGTGAATTTCTTTTAATAATTCAAGTTTTATTCTATTTACAATACTAGAATAGCTTTTATTTTCACAACTAGGAAGAGTATCTAAAATAGCGTCTATTATTTCTTCTTGATTAGTAGCCTTTTTTATTTCTTTCTTCATATTTCGATAGTAATATATGTACTCTTCTTCTTCTATTTCTTCACTATCAACTTCTTCTTCTTTTTGTATTTCTTTTATTTCATTACTTCTTTTTTCTGTTAGCATTTCCACTTTATCAAGTTCTTTAATTTTCTCTCTTAAAATATTTGCTTTTCCGATATTGTACCTAACTATTTTTTCTAATTCTTCAAGCTCAGTATTTTCATCAATACTTAAAAATATATCGTACATTATCAACACCCCTTTTCAATATGTGCTGTATTTTACCATAAAACTTGATTTTTTTCAAGAAAAAAGAAAAGAAGTTCTCCTACTCCTCTTCTTCATTATCAATTGATAATAATTTCTTAATATCTTTTTCTGTTAATTGAGAGATAATATTTTGATCTCTATCTTCTCCTTCAATTAATTTATCACTTAGTATTTTTTTCTTATTTTGAAGTTCTAGTATTCTTTCTTCGATAGTTCCTTTACAAATTAACTTGATTACTTCTACCGTATTTTTTTGTCCAATTCTATGTGCTCTATCAGTAGCTTGGTTTTCTACTTGTGGATTCCACCATAAGTCTAAATGAATTACGACATCAGCACTCGTTAAATTTAATCCTGTTCCTCCTGCTTTTAAAGTAATTAGAAAAACATTCGTATTGTCTTCATTAAATTTATTTACAAGTTCCATTCTTTTTTTAGAAGAAACACTACCATCGATTACATAAGTGGAAATATTATTATTTGTAAACTCTTTATTCACAATATTTAGAGCTGTTTTATAGCTTGTGAATAGTAAAATTTTATGTCCATTTTCAATAATTTCTTTTACAATAGACACTAAGTTTTCTATTTTGGCACTTCCACCTTGGTAGTTCTCATAAACGATTCTAGGGTCTATACAAAGTTGTCTTAATTTAGTAAGAAGTTGAAGTATTTTGAAATTACCTTTCTTAAATCCCTCTGTACTTAAAATATTATCCAATTCTTTTTGGGTTTTTTCAAGTTGAGCTACATACAATTTTTTCTGTTCAGAATTTAAATCAATATAAATATTGTTTTCTATTTTATCAGGCAATTCTGTTACTACATCTTTTTTCTTTCTTCTTAATATAAACGGTTTTATTTGATCATTTAAGTGATTTAATTGTTTTAAACTATCATCATCGACATTTTTAATATTATATTTTTTTCTAAAGTTGACCATATTTGCTAAATAACCTGGCATAATAAAATCAAATATACTCCATAATTCTAAAACAGAATTTTCTAGTGGTGTACCCGTTAATGCTAATTTTGTATTTGCAGTTAATGATTTTACTACTTTCGTCATTTGGGCATTTGGATTTTTAATATTTTGTGCTTCATCTATAGCTATTAATTCAAAATTCATCTCTTTATATTTTTCTTGATCTTGTCTTACTAGACCATAAGTAGTAATTAGTACATTATAATCATCTAGATGTTCTAATTCTTCTTTTCTTACTGTTTTGTTTTCAGCTAATACCTTATATGATATATCGCTTGCAAATTTATCAAACTCATTTTTCCAGTTATAGATTAATGAAGTAGGAGCTACAATTAAGATTTTGGCATCTTTCTTTTCTAGTAATATCTGTTTAATTAAATAAATTAACTGGATTGATTTACCAAGTCCCATTTCATCAGCAAGAATTCCACCAAAGCCGCACTTATAAATATTATATAACCATTTTACACCTAGTAATTGATAATCTCTTAAGACTTTCTTATCTTTTAATGATAAAGTAATGTTAGCATCACGATAAGATGAAAAGTTATTTATTAATTCATCAAATAAATTATTCGTTTTTATAATATCATATTTATCTTTTTTTACACTATCTAAGTAAATTGCTCTATATTTAGGAATTGTTCCACTACCATTTTTTAAATCTTTATTAGATATTTCCATATCTTCCATTAAATTTTCTAGTTGTGTTAATTCTTCATTATTTTCTAAGTCTAGTAAGTCACCACTTTTAAGACGATAATATTTTTTCTTATTTTTTAGACTTTCTAATACATTCACAATTTCATCATTTTTAATGTTACCTAAATCAAACTCATACTTCATGATATTATCATGACCTATAGAAAAACTTGACTGAATTTTAGTATCTTTTAATACTTTCGTATCTTTCATTTTATCTGATGTAAATACTTCATATTTTTTAGCTAATTCTATTAAATTTTCTTCTAGTAATTGTCCAATAGTATCTAAATCATCTATATAAATGGTATTTTTATCAATAATGAAGCCATACTGTAACATAGTTTCTATTACTTCATTTTCATATTCACTATCCCTTATGATACTGTTATTAGTATCAAAATATGAAATTTCTTTATCATTATAGATAAATTTGACATTAGCTATAACAAGAGCATTTTTTAAATCTAGATATATTTTAGCAGTAGGTTTTACACCTATCGTGATTTTATCTTCTACTGTTTTGTCTAGCTTTATATTAGATTTAACTTCTGGTAAAATACCATTACTAAATTTATCTAAGTCTTCATTTTTAAAGACTAATTTATTCAACCTATTCTGTTTTAAAATAGAAATGATTCTAGATACTTTTTCAGGAGTATGATATAAGATATTATCTTTTTTTATATAAGAACCATTTGCCATTAAAAAGTCATAATCTTTACTTCTATATTCCAATTTATAAATATCATCTTTTTGTGATAGAGTAAATTTAATAGGATTTTCTTCTTTTATTTCATCAATATAACCATGACCTACAATAAGAATTTTTCTATTTTTTAGGAGTGTTAAAAAACTATCAAATAGTTTAGTTGATACAGAAAAACATCTAAAGTCTGCATATCTATTTCCTTTATAAATACTTAATAAATAAGAAATTACCTGCTCATTTTCTTTAGAAAAGAAATGAATTTGTGGATCATAAGTAAAATTTTTTCCAAAAACTACTTCTCCTTCTCCTTCTTCATATGTACTTAAAAATCTACTCATTTTATTATTTAAATTATATAACCTTTTTTCACCTATTTTAAATGTCATTGAAACACTAGGTCGATAACCATCATTAAAGGTTAATTCTATTTCTAAAAATAGTTGTTTTTTTAAATGAATATCAGATTTTTTATCAGGGCGATAAAATTCATCTAAAATATATTTAGATATTTGAAATTCCTTTTCTTCTTTCGTAATTTGATAAATGTCATCTTGATAGTTTAGTATGCAAGCGGCAACATGTTTACAACTGCCATAAAGATTATGCTGAGGACAGTCACAGCTTTGATCAACGATATGATTATCTTTTACTATCACTTCAACATTATAATAATCATAGGTTCTTTCAGATTCTACAAGAAAAGAATGAGTAGTAATATCATTTTTTTCATCACAGTCAATATATTCAATATAATTCTTATAATAATTTTTACCTTTTTCAATATCTATTCTGTCTAATAAATTATAAATATCTTTTTCACATTCAACATTTAACATATTACCACTTCCTGACTTGTTTTATTATATTTTGTTTGAATGTTAGATGCAATTATTTTTTCACGGTTTATTTAAATTCAAAATTACTAATATAACTTCAACCAAACATAATATAACAGAAAGTTAGGGGGTTGTAAAATGGCTAATTTTAGAAAACTAGAACATAATAAAAACTAATTTTAAAAATTCGTTAAAAGAAAATCTAAAATTAGTTCTACTTTTTATCTTAATTTATCAAAATACATAAAATTTAATTTTTTTAGTTTCCTAAATAAGTAATTCTAGCGTAACCATTTCCTTGTTTACTACAATTCTCAGTAGGAGTTTCACTAGTACAAGTAGTAGAAATTGTTTTAGTGGATTCTTCACTGGATTCCTCGCAATTATAGCAGTACATGGCTTTATTTGTTAAAAGTGGGTTGCCTATATAACCAGATCCGCCTCCAGCACCAGCATGTATGGCTGCAGAACCACCATATAATCCACCACCTCCACCGTTAGTGTGATTTCCTAATTGATCATAGCATAGCTCTCCATATCCACCAGCACCAAATTTAGGTGGATATCCAGCATTATATTTTGTCAATTGAAATCCAGTTTGAGTACCACCTAAACCAGGGTTGTAATTTCCATAAGTTTTTCCTTTACCTCCAATCACACCTCCTCCAGCACCACCTGGACCCCACGATTTTAAATTAGAATTATTATGGTAATATCCACCACCACCTCCACCTGAAACTATAATAATATTGTTTATATAATTTTCAAAGGCAGATAATTGTCCACTTTTTATAGCTATATGTGTAGCGCCACCACCTGAACCAGTCCAAATTTCTCCGTAAATCGTCTTATTATATCCGCCTCCTGCTCCACCACCATTATATCCACCAATTGCTATACTGCTTTTACTATTATTATTAGAAACTCCACTACCACCAACATTGATATATATTGAACTATTTTTATTCAATAAAATATTACCATAAGAATAACCACCAACACCTCCTGTTGAATCATGGTTAACATATGCAGTTCCACCTTGTGCTCCCCAAGTTTCTAATTTATATTCACCACTACATGGCATAACAAACTCCTGCTCTCCTCCTGTATAATCAAAATTCCATACATAACCTTTTACATACTTACATAAACTCACTTCTTGATTTAAACTATTTCCATCCTTTAAAGCTAACTCATTATTAACTAGTCCACCTAACACTTTAAAAGTTACCTTACTACTAGTATCACTATCATTTCTAACAACAATACTAATCATCTTACTACTACTTCCTTCAATAGTTCCTAAAACATTATCTTTGGTATCTTTACTATAGCCGACGCTTACATTTTCATTTGTCTTATCTAAAATATAATATAATTCATATTTAGAACTCACTTCATTTAAAGATGTTAACTTGATTTTTATCTCTTTACTAGTATTAGCTTCAAGTGTAATACTATCATTATCTAATTCACTACTTTCTATCTTATAGTTTAGTGTACCTGCTACGATATTTAATTTACCATGTTCTTCTTTCGTATTTGAAAATATGGCATATGAAAAATAAAATGTCGTTACTAAAATAGTAATTAATAATAATACTAAAAAATAAATCTTCTTACCCTTACTCATAAATAACTCCTATCTTGGTTTCTAAGTATGTTACTTAGAGTACATTAAAATAGGCGTTTTCACTAATAAAATAAGAGAAAATTAAAAATAAAAAAGTAGTAATTTAGTGAATTTTAGAAAAGTTAATTTATCATCAAAATCCATATAATAAAAGGACAATAGTTAAATAAACATCGTCCTTAAGTAACATACTTAAAATCTATTTTCTTATAGCTAAATTATATAATAATTACCATTTGTAAACAAGTAGATTTATAAATTTTCTTTTAAACAGAATGCTGCATAAATTGGTACATATTTGATACCTTTTTTTATGCTAAAGTTATCTTCAGTAAAACGAATTGCTTCTGTTATATTAAATTTACTCATGCATAGTGATAGTGATTTTGCCTTTGAAAGGTTTTTATTTACAATTTCTATTGGTATTACTTTACCTGCTCTTGTTTGTACCACAAAAGGTACTTCAGCTTTTCCTTCTGACTGATAATAATATAAGTTATAACCACTAGAGATAATAGCACTAGCTAAATTATTTTCATAGAGAATATATTTTAAGTTATCATCTGTAAATAATTTCATTTTTGATAAATGCATCATCATAAATAATACTCCTGTATCATTTAAGTATAATTTAAAGCTTTCTGGATCCTTGCATTTACTTAGTGGTGGTTTTACCTCACTTATTTTATAACATTTATAAGCAATACCATTAGCTGATAGGAATTCTAATGCTTTTTCATAATCCTTACTTCTACCACCAGTTCTCATTAACCCATATTGAAACTTTCTATTAGATTTTAGAAGTTGATATGGCAAAATATTTAATACCTCATTACAACGAGTAATATCAATTAAATTATTTAAATATAAAAATTCTTTTTTGTAGGTATCTAGTTGTTTTTCATGAATAAGTCTTATTTTTAAATCTGTTTCTTTTCTAATATTTGCTTCTATACTTTCAGGAAGTCCTCCTGTAATTAAGAATTCTTCATAATAGTCCATTGCTATATTATGAAATGGCATAGGTTTATTACTTCGATATGATGATTTTATAAAATCAATTAATTCAATATTTCCTACTGCTCTTAAATATTCTTCAAAATCCATTGGGAACATATATTTATATTGAAGTTCTTCACCTTTAAAAGTTAATAGTTTTTCTTTTAAAGAAGTAATCATAATAATATGATAGTCATTAGGCTCTTTTCCAAACTTTTTAACAGCCTTTACAATATCATCATCAATTACATTATCAATAATAATTAAAGTATCGTTTTTTAAAATACTTTCCCCTGTAAGAAGTGATAGCTTAGCTATAATTTTATCTATTGTTCTTTCCTTTTGCATAATTTTTAATAATTCTAAATTGTTATCACTATTAATATAGGAAACGGTTTTATATTCTCTTTCCCCAAATTCAACTGCTGTATAAGTTTTTCCTATTTGCTTATTACCATAAATGAGTAAAGGCTTTCTGTTAGGGTCTTTTTTCCATTTTAGTAAATCTGCATAAATTTTTCGTTCCATTAATCGTATCCTCCTTACATTATTTACATCTTTATTATAGTTTTATTTTAGTTTTAAGTCAATTAGACAAAAGAAAAAAGTATAAGTTTATCTCATACTTTTATATCTTTTTATCTTAATTTACCTTTAGAACCTTTCATGCCTTTTAGTCCACCATGTTCAGCAAAACCTTTTAAAATATTTGTATCAAATGAATGTGTTTTAGCTATTCTCATCTTATAATCACGAATACCAATATTAATCATATCATCTAATAATTCAGTATATTCTTTTCCAATTGGTTCCCATAAATAGAATGATAAAGAACCTGGTATATTATTTACTTCATTAATATAAATTTTCTTTTCTTTTTCATCTACTAGGAAGTCTATTCTTACTACTCCACTAGATCCAAGTGCTTTGAAAGCTCCTACTGCTACTTTTTCAACTTCTTCTTTCATTTTCTTAGGAAGTGGGGCTGGTATTACACGACTTGTTGATACCATTCCTTTTGATGTTTTAAACTTACCACCTATTTTTCCTTTGGTTTTACTACTTCCTAAATACTTATCTTCATAAGTTAAGAAATCTTTAGTAGGTATTACTTGTTCAATAGCACTTACTTGTTGATTACTATAGTTACCTAATACACTAATATTTACTTCCATTAAGTTCTCTACTAATTTTTCTACTACTATCTTATGATCATATTTAATAGCTTCATCTATAGCTACTTTTAATTCTTCTTTATTATGTGCAGTCTTAATACCAACACTACTTCCTAGAGTAGCTGGTTTTATAATTACTGGGTAAGTTAACTTTTCAACACGGGCTAATACTTTTTCATTATCATCTTCATATTCTGTATCATAAAACCATGCATAATCACAAACTGGTAAATCATTTTCTCTAAAAATTTCTTTCATAAAGATTTTGTCTTGTCCTACAGCTGATGCATAAACATCTCCACCTACAAATGGAATACCGATTGATTCTAAGTAGCCTTGTAAAACACCATCTTCTACATTAGTTCCATGTACAATTGGAAATACCATATCGATTTCTTTTACAATTCTTCTAAATCCTTTTTTATTCTGTAATACAAACTTGCCATTATCTTCATATAATACTACATTTTTAGCATATCTTTTAATTAATGATAAATCGCTATAAGTTTCTATTTCTTTTAACATTTCGCCTGTATACCACTGTCTATCTTTCGTGATATATATTGGAATAATTTCATACTTTTCTGAATCCATTTTGTTCATGGCTTGTATAGCTGAAATAATACTTACTTCATGTTCTACACTTTCACCACCAAAAATAACGCCTAATCTAATTTTCATTTCAAACATCTCCCTTAATCTTCGTTATAACTATCTGGTAAATCGTTTTCAAATAGTGCATAAATATCTTTATCTTTTTCTTTTAATTTATTAATTAATGGATAACTATCTACTACCTTATTTAAAATAAATATTTTATCTTCTTTATAACCAGCTTTTATTAATCCATTATAAATTGGTTTCGTAATATTTTTTCCTATTAATATTACATAATCTGCAGCACTAGCTATTTCTGTACCAAATTTTTCATTATATTCCTCTTGTTTATCACCAAGTTCTATCATTCCTGGAGTAACAACTACTTTTGTTCCTGGCATCATTTTTAATACTTCAACTGCCATTTCTGCTCCAACTGGATTAGAATTATAAGCATCATCTATCATATAAATATTACCCAAGTCTTTTAGCTCTAAACGGTGTTCTATTGATCTTACTTTTCTAACACCTTGTTGTAGTTCGTTAATACTCATACCTAATTTCTTACCTAAAGCTACACTTGCTAAGATATTATAAATATTGTTTTTACCTAATAATTTAGTTTCAAATGGATAATAGTTATCATCATCTTTAAATTTAATATCAAATGTACTTCCCTTATTACTACACTTTATATTATATGCAACAACATCAGCATCTTGATTCGTAATTCCTATCCATACTACTTCTACATTATTCTTTAGATGATAGCTTGTTTGCCATTCGTCATCTTTATTTAAAATGGCTACCCCATCACTAGGAAGAGATTCAATTAATTCAAACTTTGTTTTTTGAATATTTTCTCTTGTTTTAAAAGTTTCTAAATGGGCAGTACCAACACGTGTTAAAATACCATATTTAGGGTGAACCATATCGCATAAAGTTTTAATTTCACCTGGTCCATATGCTCCCATTTCAGCAATTAATATATCATCAAATTTATCTAAATGATTATTGATTGTAATCATAAGTCCATACTCTGTATTTAGATTTCTAGGAGTTGGTCTCGCTATATATTTTACATTTAAAATATCACTTAAAATATTTTTACTACTAGTTTTACCATAACTTCCTGTAATTCCTATTACAGATAGATTACTCATTGACTTTAATTTTTTTTGTGCCTGATGATAGTATTTTAAATAAACACATCTTTCTACTGGCTTATTGATAACTTTAGCTAATAAAACAACTAAATATTCTAAATAAACCATAATAGATGATACCATTAACATACTATAATTTAGATTATTATTTAATAGTGTTACTACAAGTGGAATTAAATAAAGAATTGAAATTGTTACTAATAATCTTTTTACCCTAGCCGTAATTACTAGAGGTTTTTTTACTTGTTCTTTTGCTCTTATTTTTTTGATTCTTATCATATCTACTACATAAATAGCTATTGATAAGATAATTAAAATATCATTTTTTAATAGACAACCTATTATTATGAAAAGACAAGATACGATATCTAAATTTAAAAATGCTGTTGTGATATTATTTGAAATCCATTTTAAGTATCTATTATTTTCATTATATAGATTTTGTTGAAGCATATGTAATGCTTTTTTTCCTTTTACGATTAAATAAACTAGGAAAACTAGAAACATTATATAGGTAACCTGCATATCTATACCTCACTTTCATGTTAATTATAGCATTCTAACTTTTAAATAACAATATCACTAAGCTTTTATTTATAATATTTTTATGTTTATTTTTGCTATAATTCATAAATAGTATATTTTTTCATATTAAAAAAGTTCATATAAAAAGACTGAAATCTAGTTCAGTCATTTATTTACTTTGTATAGTTTTTTTGAAACTCTAGTCTCAATTTATCAGCAACAGTCACAATAAATTCTGAATTTGTAGGTTTTGCTTTATCAATATCTACACTGTGACCAAATATTTCTTCCATTAAATCCCAGTCGCCACGATTCCAACTTACTTCAATTGCATGACGAATTGCTCTTTCTACACGAGAAACTGTTGTATCAAATTTACTTGCTATATCTGGGTATAATTCTTTGGTAATTCCACCAATTACTTCTGGTTTTTCATATAAAATAGAGATTCCCTCTCTAATATATTGATAACCTTTAATATGAGAAGGTATTCCTAATTCATGAAGAATTTTAGTAATAGAAATTTGTAGATTATTATGATAAATATCAATAGAAGTATTGGAATAATCTTTTATTTCCCCACAGTCTTCAATTCTTCTTTCTAAATCTGTAAGTTCAAATGGTTTTAATATAAAATAATTTACTCCCATTTCTGATACTTTTCTTATCATATCTTGAGCATTATAAGAAGTTAGAATAATTATTTTTTTATCTATATCTTCTCTTTTTATTTCTTCTAATATAGATAATCCATCTCTTTTAGGCATAATTAAATCTAATATAATAACATCATACTCTGACTGATTATTTCTAATTAACCTAAGTCCTTCTTCACCATCATTTGCTTCTAATACTATCTCAATACTAGCGTGATTATTAAAGTACTCCTTAATCATGCTTACTAACTCGATATTATCATCGATCATAAGTACTCTGATTTTTTTCATTTTTTCTCCTTTCGTACTCCACGCATTTACAATTATACAATAATATCCTACAAATTGGTACAGCGAATATTGACAAGATATGTAAAGATTTGTCGAATTTAGTTATTTATTGGCTATATTTGAAATAGCAGTAAAACAGATTAGTATTAATATCGCTACTATAACGATCCAAAAAACAGGATCACTATAATGTTCCATTATAAAGTCATAACAGTCTGATGAAAATTTAGTTAAATTATCCCATATATTACTAAAAATACTTGCTATCATTTTACCACCTCAATTATTGTTTCTAAACTATTTATATTTAAACTAGCACTACCTATTAAATAACCATCTATTAAGTTAACATGCTTTAGTTTTTCAATTGTGTTTTCATTTACACTACCACCATATATTAAAATAGGATTTATACCTAATAGTAATACTACTTTATCTTTTATATATAATAAGATTTCTTCTAATTTTTTAGTATCAGGAATCTTCCCAGTTCCAATTGCCCAAACTGGTTCATAAGCTATCATAATATTATCTAGTTTAATATCTTTTAATACTTCTAATTCTTTATCTATTACTTCTTTTACATTATTATTTTCTTCTTCTCCAATACATAAAATAGGACAGATATTATTTTTTACTAGTTTTTTTATTTTTTCATGAATGATTTCATTGGTTTCTTTATATTTTTTTCTAGTATCAGAATGCCCTAGAATAGTATATTTTACTCCATGTTTTACTAAATCTTCTATTTGATAATAATATTCCATATCCTGACTTCCTAATACGAAACAATTAGTTTTAAATAAAGATAACTGTTTATCATTAGGGCAAAGAATTAGTTTTATATTTTTATAGTTTTTTTTACTTAATTTATTTAGATAAGATTCTTCTACGAAATTATCTTTATAATTATTTATTATCCACTTCATCTTTATTACCTTTTACTTTATCTACAAATTTATTAATTAAAGAGTGACGATTTTTTTTATGTTCAATTGCATATTTATATACATCAAGTACAGATTCAGCAAAGTATTTAGCACTAAATCTATCAGAGTTTATTCTAGCTTGATTAGATAATTTTTTGGTTAACCCATTATCATTATATAACTCTGTAATAATTTCTTTACACTCTTTTTCATTATTAAATATTCTACCATTCAAGCCATCAATTATAGTATTTTTAAAACTTTCATCATCAATACAAATTGGTACTACACTAGATGCCATTGCTTCAATTACTGTTAACCCTTGTGTTTCTGTATGAGATGCTGTTAAGAAGATATCTGATAAATGATAATAATATGGTACTTCTTCCCAGGCTACTTTTCCAGTCATAATTACATTATTTTCTAAATGGTCTTTTTCTATGATTTCTTTATATAAGTCATAGTCGGGACCATCACCAACAATTAATAATTTTAATTTAGGAAGACTAGGTACCAAATCTTTCATAACATCTAATAAGAATACTACATTTTTTTCTTGTGCTAATCTACCAATAAAGATAGCGATAAAGTCATCTTTCGTTATTTTTTCTTTTCTTTTGATACTAGCTAATTTCTTTTTATCAATATTTTCTGTATAAAAACGTTCTAGTTCAATTCCGGTTGGAATGATATGAATATTTCTATCTACTTGATACTTTTCTTTAAATAAGTCATAAGTTTTTTTAGTAGGTACAATTAACTCAGTAGCTGTTTTATCACAGTAAAATAGAGTTAAATATTCTACTATTTTTTTACTAGATTTATCAAAATAACCTTTCGTAATATAGTGAATATAATCTTCATACATAGTGTGATAAGTGTGTACTAGTGGAATATCTAACTGATAAGCTAGGATTCTAGCAAATGTTCCTATTGCGAATTCTGTTTGAGAATGTATGATATCCAAATTCCAACTTTTAATTTTATTTACAGCTTTTAATGGGTATACTGATGTTAGTCTAGAATCATAGATACCTGTAGGAATACCTGGTACTTTTAAAACTCTTTCTTCTTCATCATATTCATAATGAAAACTTTCTAGATTAGCAGTTACTACATAGACTTCATGTCCTAATTTTTCTAATCCTTTTTTTAACATAATTTCACTTGTTACTAAACCACTAATATATGGAGTATAAGTTTCTGTAAATATTCCTATTCGCATTTGATATCTTCCTTTCTAGTATTTGTACTAAATAAAACTCCACCTATTATCATTGGTAGATAATAAGAAATACTACGCCATATTAATAGTGATGCTTTTAGTAGTGAACCTGTTACAAAATTACCAAAGAATTTTAAGTAACCAAATTCAATACCACCACTTGCTCCTGGAATTGGAACAAATGAACCTATAATTAGGACATAAGCTGATGCACAAATAGATGTTAGTGGCGTGATGTTTACTTCTTTTTTTGCTAGGGCTAGTATTACGAAATATGGCATTAAATAAGTTAAGAATAAATAAATAATATTATAGATAAAGGTTCTAATACATAAACCTTTATTCTGTCTTAAGTAAATTGCTCCTTCATGAAAGTCATCTACTTTTTCACGCCATTCTTTTTGCTTTTCTTCTTTATTTTTTACTAGTTTTAGTTTACTTAAAATAGAAATCCCTTTTTGAATAATAAAGTGATTAAATTTACTACTAAAACTTATGATAATTAATCCTACCATAACTAGAGTATTAACTATAAATCCTATGGTTACTAGTTGTTTTAATAAAGTGATATCAGTAAATAGTTCTAAATAATAGTTAATAATAATTGCGATTAGGCCAAAGGATACTAAGGCTGCTTGGTAGATAATAAAATTTTGAATAATGATATTTGTAGCTTTTGTTAATCTCACGCCATCTTTTTTTAACATGTAAATTTGCATAGGTTGACCACCAGAAGAAAAGGGAGTAATTCCGTTAAAAAATTTCGTAATTAATAGCATTTTATAGGCTTGTTTAAACTGATACTTATATGCATAGCCTTGTATAATTTCTTGATAAGCTCTTGCTTCAAAGGCAATTGCTATAAAAAAACATAATAATGCGATTACTATCCAGAAGAAATTAGCATTTTTTAGAGTTTCAATAATACTAGGAAAATCATCTTTTAGGACACATACTAACACTACAAAAGTTATAATTAATAAAATAATACTGTTTTTCTTTAAATTTTTCATGATAACTCCTAATTTTCTTCTATTATTTCTAGACCTGGCAATTTCTTACCTTCTAGATATTCAAGGGTTGCTCCTCCACCAGTTGATGCATGACTTACTTTTTCTTTATAACCTAATTCTTGACTAGCTGCTACAATATCTCCTCCACCTAAAATAGTTTCAATATTATTTTCTGTTAAAAACTTTAAGATTTCTTTGGTTGCTTGTTGATATTTTTCTATTTCATAATAACCTAATGGACCATTCCATACTACTGTTTTAACATTTTTTAAAATTTCTTTTAGGTAATTAATAGTGTTAGTTCCTAAATCTAGGCCTATATCATCATTTGATAAATCTGTTATTTTTTTAGTTATACTTTCTTGATTTTCTCCTATTTCTTTTGCTACCACAACATCTTTTGGTAATATAATTTTATTAGGGTACTTTTTTAATAATTCTTTACAGTTAGAAATAAAATCATCTTCTACTAAGGACTTACCAGTTTCATAACCTTCTGCTTTTAAAAAGGTAAAAGCCATTGCGCCACCTATTATCATATAGTCTGCTTTGGTGATTAAGTTTTCAATTACGCCTAATTTATCTGATACTTTCGCACCACCTAATATTACGGCGTATGGTCTATTGGGGTTTTCTAATTTAGCTAAATGTTTTAATTCCTTTTCCACAAGAAAACCAATTCCATTTGGAATATTACTAGCAATTCCTACATTAGATGCATGACTTCTATGAATGGTACCAAAGGCATCATTTATAAAAATGTCACCAAGAGATGCCCAATATTTTCCTAATTCTATATCATTTGTACTTTCTTTTTTTCCATCTAAGTCTTCAAAACGAGTATTTTCTAATAGAATCACATCTTTAGGATTCATATTAGCTACTATTTCTTCTACTTCTTTTCCTCTTGTTTTAGGAACGAATACTACATTTTGTCCTAATAATTTACTTAATCTAGTAGCAACAGGTTTTAAACTGTTCTTTTCTAAGTCTTCTTTTGTTTTGATTCTTCCTAAGTGAGATAATAGAATTACTTTTGCGTTATGGTTTATACAATATAGAATAGTTTCTAAGCTTTCTCTAATTCTGTTATCATCTATAATTTTATTATCTTTCATTGGTACATTAAAATCACATCTTATGATTACTTTTTTATTATTTAGGTTATAATCTCTAACTGTTTTCTTCATATCATCACCATTTTCATTATACTCTAAAACTGGTTAAAAAAAAAGAGAATTTGCTTCTCTTAATCTTACATTTTAGTCATTAAATACTTAGCTACTCTTACCATTTGAGAGGTATATGAGTTTTCATTATCATACCAAGCTACTATTTGGACTAAAGTTTTATCTTCTCCTAATGGTACTACTTTGGTTTGCGTTGCATCAAAGATAGAGCCATGAGTATCACCAATAATATCACTAGATACAATTTCTTCTTCAGTATAGGCATAAGAATCTGATTGTTTTTCTTTCATGTAATTATTAATTTCTTCTAGTGTTACCTTTTTTTCAACAACGGCATCTAAAATCGTTAAAGAGCCATCTGGTACTGGTACTCTTTTGGCACTACCTACTAATTTTCCATCTAATTCTGGAATTACTAAACCAATTGCTTTAGCTGCTCCTGTTGAATTTGGTACGATATTGATAGCTGCTGCTCTAGCTCTACGCAAGTTTCCTTTACGATGAGGACCGTCTAATAACATTTGATCTCCAGTATAGGCGTGAATTGTCGTCATAATTCCTGATGTGATAGGAGCAAGTTCATTTAAAAATTTAGCCATTGGGGCAAGACAATTTGTGGTACATGATGCTGCTGATATAATGTTATCATTATTAGTTAATGTATTTTCATTTACTCCATACACAATAGTTGGAATATTACCAGCTGGAGCAGAAATAATTACCTTTTTAGCACCAGCCTCAATGTGAAGATAAGCTTTTTCATAAGAAGTAAAGAAACCAGTACATTCTAAAACCACATCAACATCTAATTCCTTCCATGGTAATTTACTAGGATCTGCTTCTTTTAATATTTTTATTTCTTCCTTATCTACAATAATAGAATCTTCTGTACTTTCAATGGTATCACTTAATTCATATTTTTTCTGGGCAGAATCGTATTTTAATAAATATGCTAACATTTCTGGAGATGTTAAATCATTAATTGCTACTATTTCAATTCCATCTTTATGAAACATTTGTCTAAATGCAAGTCTTCCAATTCTACCAAAACCGTTAATTGCTACTTTCATAATATCTATCCTTTCTAATTTTATTATATAGTTTTCCCTAAAATCATTCAATACATACTATTAAACTATACATAAGTTGTCACTTTATTATTAGAATAGATAAGTATTTTTAGCATAAGTTTTATAGTAGAGGTGGCACATGAAATTTATTATTAAAAATGGACTTTCTTCTAAATATGCACCCATTAATAGTAGAGATTCTTTGCTTTTAAGTCTTCATAATAAAATGGTTGATGGCGTTATGTTAAATCTTAATTTTACAAAAGATAAGGAAATCGTTATTTATCATAATGATAATATTTTTAATAAGGAAATTAAGAAACTTACTTTAGAAGATATTAAAAAATATAATTTAGGAAATAGAGTCAAAAGGCATCAGGTGATTTCTTTAAAAGAAGCTCTTGAATTGTTTAAAGATAGTAACAAAGTATTAATTTTTAATCTTTCTGATTATGGTAGTGATAATTTATTATTTTCACAGTATCTTACTTATTTAGTAAGGGATTACCAAAATATTTATATTCAAAGTAGTTCTCAAGATATGCTTTCCAATTTAAAGAATTATCAAATAAATGCTAAACTTGGTACTAATTTTGAAAATGAAATTGATGGAATGCAGTTTTATACAATTTCTAATTTCTCTTTTCGTAAACCTTATCTAGAAGAAATGAATAATTATTTAAAAATTGATAAAGATGATAAATTTTTCTTATTTGATGAAATAGATAGTGATAAATTAATAGAGTTTAAGGAAATGTTTCCAGAATTAGAGGATTATATTTATATCTGTTCTAGTAAATTTTTCCATAATAAAAGTATCTGATATTAGATACTCTTATCTTTTTGTTTTTAATTTTTGTTTTACTAAGTGAGATTCTTGCCTATTCATTTTTTTATTTCTTGATTCATAATATGGCATTACTCTTTCATATTCTTGTTTTCCTACTATTTGGTAAAATTCTAATGATTCTTCTTTTAGTTCTTCTTTCATTAAAACTGGCAATAGTATTTTTAAATCATCAAAGTCAAAAAAACGAATAATTTGATTATTAAAATGAAATTCATTTTCTATTCTAACATATGATATTCCTTGTATACATAACTGTCTTTCTAACTCATTCATAAAGTATTCACTATTTTCAACAAGATATTTCTTTACATTCATAGAAAAACCTCCCACTACAGGAGGTTATTTTAACATAGTTTATACTTTGAAACAACCGCCACCAATGAATTCTCTTAAAATAGAATCTTTTGGTACTGTTTCAGAAGAAATTGGTAAAAATAATCGTAAGAAATTAATTAAACGAATTGCTTCATTATAGTAAGGAGAGGTTGGTTCTACTGAATATAGTAATGGTTCTACAAAGGTTTTTAAAACCCCCAATTCATAAATCATAGCAGTGTTAAAAGTATAATCTGCTTCATCTTGATATGGAAAAATATAGTTTTCTTCTCCATCTCTTACTTTAGTCCAATTCTTTAAAGTATCTTCTACTTTATTGCCACGTGTTCTATTATCACGCACAATTCTACGCAATAAGCGATTATCTGTTGTGGAAACACGAACATGATTATCAATATTTAATTCTGTTAGAGCTGATAAATAAATCGTTATTTTCTTTTCTTTTGGAATATGTTCTAACACTTTAGGATTTAGGGCATGGATTCCTTCTATTAATAAGATATCATCTTGAGATAGTTTTAGTTTTCTATTAAATTCTTTTTCTCCTAAAATAAAGTTGTAGGTTGGTACTATCGTTTCCTTTTGCTGTAATAGGTTTTCTATTGTTTCTTCAAATAGTTTTAAATCTACTGCTTCTAGTCTTTCAAAATCTGGATTACCTTGTTCATCTAGTGGTGTATCTTTTCTATCTACAAAGAAATCGTCCATAGATAACATAACTGGTGTTTTTCCTAAACTTTTTATACATAGGGTTAATTTGTTGGTAGTAGTTGTTTTACCGGTTGAAGATGGTCCTGCTAATAATACTATTTTAGCTTCTTCTTGACTAATTATCTTTTTTGCTAATTCCATAAGACCATGATTTTTCATAAGTTCATCAATTTGAATTAATTCATCAATGGTACTATTCGATACTCTTTTATTTAAATCTACTACATTTTCTAAAGATAGATTTTGAGCCCAACTCTTAGATTCTTTAAATAGATTAAAAATGTTTTCTCTACGTTCAAATGGCTTAATACCATCTTTCATATAGACAGTAGGAAATCTTAAAACAAAGCCATCTTCATTTAAATAAGTTAATTCAAAATGTGATAATACTTTAGTAGAAGTTGGCATTAAACTATAGAAATAATTATACATATCATTTAATTTATAAAGTGTTAAATGAGTAGAAGTAATATATTTCATAATTTCTGATTTCACGGTATCGCCAATATTTTTAAAATACTCCATAGCTTCTAATCTAGAAACTGTTAGTCTTTCAATAGGAAGATTAGCTGATACTACTTTCTTCATTTCTTCTTCTAGTTTCTTGATATCTTCTTCTGTTATTTTAATAGTTGATTCTATATAGATTCCCTTATCTAGGGAGTGATTTACTTTTAAATTTGCTGATTTACCAAAAAGATGCTTAAAAGTATAAATCGTCATATAAATTAAACCATTTAAATAAATTTGATTAGCGCCACGATTCATTAAGTCAAAAAACTCGATTTCGCAGTTTTTCGTAATGGTTTCAGTTAATTCTTTATAGATACCATCAACTTTTGCTACAATAATTTCATATTTAAATAATGATTGGTAATTTTTAGATAATGATTCTAGTGTAGTACCGTAGTCAATTTCAATTAGTTCGTTACCAACATTCACAGATAATTTATTCATAATAATTCCCCTTTTTGTGTTTCTTTTTCTTTTTTTCTATTTGCTTTTACAATGGATACTAAAGCTGTTAAAGTTATGATTTTAGAAACTGCTGTTTGCTGATAGTCTTTTGATTTTTGCATATAACCTAACTCAGTTTGTACTTGTTTATAATATTCATAATCTAAATTGTTTATTTCATTAGTTTCATCGATAGAAAAGGTTTGATGTTCGATTAAAATATTTTTTAAGAAGGTTACTTTCCCTTTTCCAATATTAATATCTGCTTCTTGAAGTAATAAAAGGATTTCTTCTAGTGATTTTTTCTTCATAGCTACTACAAAGGCCGAAACATTCGTTTTATATAGCTCAGCTATTACTTTTTTAATATCTTGACTTGTTAAAAGATTACAGTTTTCTTTAATATTTTTAAATATGGCACGTATAATACGGTCATCATTTCCCTTTATTAATGCTAGTGCTTGTTTTTCAGTAAAACCTAATTCTTGTACATTTGTTGCTTGTTTTATTTTATGAATTTCTTCTTCTACTAATACCTCATCATGTGATAAATCATATATTTCTTGGTAGAGAGATTCTATTTTAGCTATTAGTGATTTTGTTTTAGCATTATTTTCTTTTGTAAGTTTTTCTATTTTAGATTCTAATTCTAACACTTTTTTATGATTAAAAATTCTATTTAAAGCTTTTTTATTTAGTGCTTCTTTTTCATATTGAATAGAAAGAATTTCATTCATAGTTCTGTTATCGTTTTCATCTATTTCTAATAATGTTTTTTTTATTTCATTATCAATTTTCTTTTTTCTTTCTAGTTCATCTTTCTTTTCTTTGATTAATACTTCTTTAATTTCTTCTAGCATCAAATCACCTTCTATTTTTACAGTTTCATTGTATCACATTTTGTCTAACTAATAAATGTATAAAATGAGCTTATTTACACTATTATAATTATGGGTGATAATTATGAGTTTAGTGCCAATGGTTGTAGATAAAGAAAATAATGGAGAAAGAAGTTATGATATTTTTTCTAGACTACTTAAAAATAGAATTATTCTTTTAAGTGGTGAGATTGATGATATGCTTGCTAATAGTGTGGTTGCACAACTTTTGTATTTGGATTCCTTAAATCATGATGATATTAGTTTATATATTAATTCACCAGGTGGTTCTGTTACTGCAGGAATGGCTATTTATGATACTATGAATTTTGTTAAGAGTAGCGTATCTACTATTTGTTTAGGTATGGCTGCTAGTATGGCTGCATTTTTACTATCTTCTGGTGAGGAAAAGAAACGCTATATTCTTCCTAATGCCGAAGTTATGATTCATCAACCATTAGGGGGAGCACAGGGTCAAGCAACAGAAATTAAAATAGCGGCAGAACACATTTTAAAATTAAGACATAAATTAAATGAAATTCTTGCTAAAAACACAAATCAAAAATTAGATACTATTGAAAAAGATACAGAAAGAGATAATTTTATGGATAGTAAGGAAGCTTTAGAATATGGAATTGTTGATAAAATTATAGAAAAGGAACACTAATTGATGGTGTTCCTTTTTTCATTGGTATTTTTTAAAATTTCTGTTACTTCCTCTTCTGTATAGACAGTATCTGGAAAACTTCCATATTGAATATCAAAAATTTTTCTACCACTTATTCGTGATTTATTAGATTCTATTAATTTTGTACAAATTGTTTTTTGAATATCTGTTAGATTTTCAGAATTATTAGGAATCGTTAATGTGACTAGTGTTTTATCAAGATTTCCTAATTTATTTTTAATATATTCTAATCTAATTCCAGCATATACACAGCACCCTAATTCACATAATATTTTAGTAGCTGATAAAGTATCATATTGAATATTTTCTTTACTTTCTAAATATTCATTTATATATTTTGAAAATACATTACAGTGATTTTCTTTATCATATACTAAAATAATTTCTCCTAGTGGCGTTATGATATAACCACCTGCCATTACTGATAATTCTTCCATAGCATTAGTGGGAAACTCACAACACGGATTTTGATTTATACTTAGTGGTCTTACTGTCATATTATCCCTCTTTCATTTTGTTTATTAATTCTCTTATTTTACGAAAACGATGATTTAATCCTGATTTCGTAATTGGTTTTCCTGTTTCATAACTTATAATTTCACTTAATTCTAATAAAGAAGACTCTGGATATTTTAAACGATATTCAATTGCTTCTTTGGTTTTATCATCTAATAGATCAAGTCCTATACTTTCTTTTAGGTATTCAATATCTTCTATCTGTTTAGTAGCAGTTTCTACTACTTTGTCCATATTGGCTTGTTCCATATTATTTAAGCGATTCGTCATGTTTTTATGATCACGATAAATTCTAATATCCTCATAGTATAAAACAGCTTGACTTGCTTGAATAATTCTTAAGAAGTCTCCTATTTTTTCTGCTTCCTTAATATAAACCATATACCCTTTTTCTCTAGATAAAACTTTACTATTTAAATCAAATTCATTTAATAGTTTTGATATTATATTAGCTTCTTTCTTTTCTTCTATTAAAAACTCTAAATGATATCTAGCAGTTTTAGGGTCATTGATACTTCCCTTGGATAAAAAAGCACCTCTTAAATAAGCTCTTATTTCTTCTTCTGAACCTAATATATAATTACTGGGTTCTTCTAGAATATTACCATAATCATCTATTACTGATAAATCTTTTAAAATAAAGTCTACTTTATCATTAATCATAATTAGATATAAGTTGTTTTTACTAAAATTAACACTTTTTCGATTTTCAATTTCACAGGTAACATCATAGATATCTTTTATTAATTTGTATATTCTTTTGGCAACGGTAGCATTTTCTGTTAAAAGATCAATCGTTGTATCTGTGCAACTACCATTATTTCTTAGAAAGCCAGATAATTCAGAGATACTTTCTGAACGTGTATTATCAATTCTAGAAATTTCTTCTTTGATTGTGGTTGTAAAAGACATAGTATCACCTCATTAAATAAGAGAAAATAATAGAGCTAAGTTTTAAACTATTATGGCGAATTGTATTATCAATGGTTGTAAGTAGATCTGCTTCAATTAATTCTAAGTTTTCTAAGTTTAAGTTATCATAATCGATAATTACAGGGTCTTTTTGTTCCTCTGTTTCATATTTTTTTAGGATTTTATTATCAATTTTGGTATTACTAGCAACTACGACATCAATTGTATCTTTTCCTAAATATTTTTCTAATATCTTAATATGGTCGCTTACTCCAAAATTATCTGTTTCACCTGGTTGTGTCATAGCATTACATAAATACATTACCTTGGCACTAGCTTTATTAATTTCTTTTACCACTTCACTACATAGTAAGTGAGGAAGAATACTTGTATATAAACTTCCCATTGATAGAATAATTAAATCAGCTTCTCTTATACTTTCTAATACTTCTTTTTCTACATGAGGAGTTTCTTTATAAAATATTTTTTTATACTGAGTATGAGATTTTGTGAGTTTATCTTCGCCCTCAATGATTTTACCGTCAATGGTTTCTCCCATTAAAGTTAGATAATCTTCTGATAATGGTAATACTTTATGTTTTACATCTAATAACTTACTTAAATATTCAATGCTTGTTTTTAGATTTTTGGTTTTATTTAACATAGCTGTTAATACTAGATTTCCTAGAGGGTGGCCGTCCAAATCACTATATGTTTCAAAGCGATATTCCATAATACTTTTAATTTCTTCTGGTAATTCTGATAAATTGGTAAGTACCTTTCTAATATCTCCTACGGCTGGAGTTGAAAATTCTTCTCTTAGTTTTCCGGTTGAACGCCCACTATCTGATACGGTGATTACTGATGTTATCTCTACGGGGAAATCTTTTAAACCTTTTAGTAAACTAGATAATCCTGTTCCACCACCGAAGACTACTATTTTCTTTTTCATATTCTCTTCCTATCTCTGTTTTATGATATTGTTTGCAGCAATTGCACCTTCACTACAAGCAGTTACTACTTGATATAAATCTTTTTTGACACAGTCACCAACTGCATATATTCCAGATATTTTAGTCTGATAATTTTTATCTACATTTACATAACCTTTATCATCTAGAATATCTAAGTTTTCAAATATTTTTGTATTTGGTACTTGACCTATATATTCAAAACAACCGTCTACCGTTATTTCTTCTTGATTATTCTGTTTATCTTCTAACACAATACCAGATAATTTATTATCATTTACTTTGAATTCTTTTACCGTTCTATTCGTTAAAATCGTTATATTTTTCGTATTTTTGACATCATTTACTAAGGCATCTGTAGCACTAAATGTATCTCTTCTATGAATTAGTGTAACACTATTACATATTTTAGATAGATAAATTGCTTCTTCTAAAGCAGCTGTTCCACCACCAACAACGGCTACTTTTTTGTCTTTATAAAGACTACTATCACAGGTAGCACAGAAACTGATTCCACTACCTACTAGTCTATCTTCTAGTGTTACTTCTAATTTTCTTGGTGCTCTGCCGGTTGCAATGATTAAATTTTTACATTTAATTTCTTCTTTATCTGTTATTACAGTAATAAAATCATCTTCTACTTTAACTTGATTTGCTTTTGTATATTTATAGGTAACCCCTAAATTTAATACTTGATTATAAATATTTAGTGCTAAATCGCTACCAGTAATAGAAGAAAAACCTGGATAGTTTTCAACAGATGATGCTAATGTTATTTGACCACCAGGTACTCCATTTTCTAAAATACAAATATCTTTACGCGCTCTTTTTAAGTATATGGCTGCTGTCATTCCAGCTACACCAGAACCTATAATTACTGTATGATACATAGTGCCTCCTTAAAATAATATATCTTTTTCTTCTTTATCTTTATATAAGTTATCGAATCTTGTTCCTTTTTTACATAGAAATAACATTAATACTCCAACGATAATTAATATAATAGATACAATTTGGGCAATACGGAAATTTCCTAACATTAGACTATCTGTACGCATTCCTTCAATTATGATTCTTCCTACTGAGTACCAAATTAAATATACTCCGGTTAGCTGACCATTCTTTAGGTATTTGTATCTTCTTACAATTAATAAAGCAATAAATCCTGAAAAGTCCCAAATGGATTCATATAAAAAAGTAGGTTGATGATAAGCTCCATTAATATACATTCCATTTATTAAATAGTCTGGTAATCCTAATTTCTGCAAATGTTCTAAAGTAGTTACCATTCCATATGCTTCGCCATTAAAGAAATTACCCCATCTACCAATAGCCTGTCCTAAGATTAAACCTACTACTAAGATATCTAATACTTTTAAGGTTTTTGCGTGATACTTTTTTGTATATAAGATTACAGTTAATAATCCTACAATAATTCCACCATGAATTGCTAGACCACCATTCCAAACTTCAAAAATTTCTAATGGGTATTTTAAATAATAATCTAAATTAAATAAAACATAATATAATCTTGCCCCAATAAGACCAAAGATAACACCATAAAAGATTAAATTAATCATAAAGTCTTGATTAATGTGTTGCCTTTTTGTTTCTCTTAATATTACCATACTAGCAAAAAAGACTCCTAGAAAGATAAAAACTGAATACCAGTATATTTGTATAAATCCTAAATCCAATGCTACTCTATCCATTTTTCTTTATCCTCCTCATAATTGGTGTAATGATAATGTTTTCAATTAAAATATTCATAATAGAAATTAAGATTGCTATAAAAAAGACTGTCCATATTCCATGAATTTCAAAGTGAGATCCCAGTATCCACTCTGTTAATTTTAAAATAACTACATTAATAAAGGGATAAAATAAGCCAAGTGTTAAACCAGTTATTGGTAATGTTAATCTAAAAATAATTGGCTTAATGGTCTTATTTAGTATAAAAATAATTAGGGTGGCTAAAAGGCCATATAGATATAAATGGGTATCATCTATTTTAAAGCTATCAAAGTATGTTGCTACAAATACCAAAATAATGGCATAGCTTATAAAATGTAATAACCAATCAATAATATTTTCAATATGAACCCTTAATTCTTTTTGCATCTGATCACCTTATTTTTTATTTTATAACATTTTCTTTAAGAACTCTCCTGTAGCTGACTCTTTTACCTTCGCAATTTCTTCTGGTGTTCCAGTAGCGATTACTTCTCCACCACCATCTCCACCAGTTGGTCCTAAATCAATTATATAATCAGCACATTTTACGACATCTAGGTTGTGTTCAATTACTATTACAGTATCTTTATTATCTACTATTTTTTGAATAATTGCAAGTAATCTCTTAATATCAGCACTATGAAGACCTGTTGTAGGTTCGTCCATAATGTAAAGTGTTTTACCAGTTGGCTTTTTCTGTAATTCTTTAGCTAGTTTTACACGTCCTGCTTCTCCCCCTGATAAAGTTGTAGCACTTTGTCCTAATTTAATGTAACCAATTCCTACATCTTCTAACACTTGAAGTTTAGATTTGATTTTAGGAACATTTTCAAAGAATTCAAGTGCTTCACTTACACGCATATCTAATACTTCAGCAATATTTTTGTCTTTATATTTTATTCTTAAGGTTTCACTATTATACCTTGTACCATGACATACTTCACATGGAATATATACATCTGGTAAGAAATGCATTTCTATTTTTTTAACACCGTCACCACGGCAAGCTTCACAACGACCACCTTTTACATTGAAAGAAAAACGGTCTTTTCCAAAGCCATACATTTTAGCTTCTTTCGTAGTTGTGAATAAATCTCTGATTTCATCAAATACTCCTGTATAGGTAGCTGGATTACTTCTTGGCGTTCTACCGATTGGGTTTTGACTAATTTCAACTACTTTATCAATTTCTTCTAAACCGGTTATTTTTTTATGTTTACCTGGTTTCACTTTGGAATTATATATTTTTTGATAAGCAGCATTACATAAAATCTGATTTACTAAGGTACTTTTTCCACTTCCTGATACACCGGTAACACAAGTAAAAGTTCCTAGTGGAAATTTAACATTAATATTTTTTAAATTATTTTCACTTGCACCTTTAATTTCAATAAACTTTTTAGTACCTTTTCTTCTAGTAGTAGGTACTTCTATTTTTTCTTTACCACTTAAATAACGACCAGTAATACTATTTTCGTTTTTCATTACTTCTTCTGGAGTACCAGCAGCAATGATTTCTCCACCATGATCTCCAGCACCAGGTCCTACATCTACTAAAAAGTCACTGGCTAACATTGTATCAGTATCATGTTCTACTACGATTAGGGTATTTCCTAAATCTCTCATTTCTAATAATGATTTAATTAATTTTTCGTTATCTTTTTGGTGTAATCCTATACTTGGCTCATCTAGTACATAAAGAACTCCTGTTAGTTTAGAACCTATTTGTGTAGCAAGTCTTATTCTTTGGGCTTCTCCACCTGATAAGGTGCCAGCAGAACGACTTAGCGTTAAATATTCAAGTCCTACGTTTTTTAAGAATGTTAATCGAGATAAAATTTCTTTTACTAATAATCCTGATATTTCTTTTTGAGATTTCGTTAATTTTAGATTTTCAAAGAATGGGATTAATTGTTTAATACTCATACAAGTAACTTCGTAAATGTTTTTTCCACCTACTAAAACTGATAAGACATTATCTTGAAGTCTTGCTCCATGACATGTTTCACATATGGTTTCTAACATATAATTTTCTAACCAATCACGAATCCAGGTACTACTTGTTTCCATGTATCTTCTTTCTAGATTATTGATAATTCCTTCATAGAAATCTTTTTGATTATAAAGGTTACCGCTTTTAGAATGATACTGAAAATGGATTATTTCATCACTACCATATAAAATGTAATTCTGTTCTTTTTTAGATAGTTTATTCCATGATTTATTCATATCTATTTTATAATGCTTACATAAACATTCTAATCGTTTAAAATCAAGTGCTTCAGGATCGTCTGTTAAAGTTTTAATAGCTCCATTATTTAGACTTTTAGTAGCGTCTGGTACTACTAAATCAGGATCCATTTTTAGTTTCACACCAAGGCCTTTACAGTCAGGGCAACTACAAAATGGTGCATTAAATGAGAACATTCTTGGCTCTAATTCTGGAAGTGAGAAATCACAGTATGGACAAGCAAAGTTTTCAGAATAGATTACTTCTTTATTACCAACATAATCAATTACTACTTTTCCCTTTGATAGTTTGATAGCTTGTTCAATAGATTCTGATAAACGACTACGAATGCCATCTTTTAAAACAATTCTATCGATAATTACATCAATGTTATCTTTTTTATTTTTTTCTAGATTAATTTCTTCACTTAAATCAAGCATTTCTCCATTTACTCTTACTCTTACATAACCTTCTTTTCTTAGGTCTTCTAATAAATCTTTATGAGTACCTTTTTCACCATGTGCGACTGGCGCCATAATAATTAACTTGGTACCTATTTCATTTTCTAATACTTTATCTACAATTTCATCAACCGTTTGACTTGATATTGGAATATGATGTTCTGGGCAATAAGGGATTCCAATTCTTGCAAATAAAAGTCTTAAGTAGTCATAAATTTCCGTTACTGTTCCTACTGTTGAACGAGGGTTTTTAGAGGTTGTTTTTTGATCAATACTAATAGAAGGAGATAATCCTTCAATAGAATCTACATCCGGTTTTTCTGTTCCTCCTAAAAACTGCCTTGCATAAGCCGATAAACTTTCTACATATCTTCTTTGACCTTCGGCATAAATAGTATCAAAGGCAAGAGAAGATTTTCCACTTCCTGATACTCCAGTCATTACTATTAATTTATTTTTTGGTAACTCTAAATCCACATTTTTTAAATTATTTTCTCTAGCACCTTTTATAATAATTTTATCCATACTATCACCTTTTCTGCATGTTATTATACCACAAATTTTCTTTTTTATGAAAACACATTTCTATTATAGCTATAAAACATTTGTTTGACAACGTTTTTTTTCATATTTAAAAAGATTCATTTTGATATGAATCTTGTTTAACTTACTTTTTTTAATTGTTTTACTTCTTTTTTGCCTGTCTTTTTAAGTGCTATATTAATAATTTTATCATCAACAATATTTCCAAGAGGTCCTTCTAATGGCTTACTATCTACACTTACTAACTTATAATATTCACTATATGGTCTTAATGGTTTATAAGTTGGAATACTAGTTACTTTATCTATGCTAGCTAATTTTAAGGCAACTACTTTAGATTCCACAGGGGATACATCTTCTATTACATCTGGATTAATGGTTTCTACATGACCAATATATACTTTGTTGTAAATTCCCATAAAAATCACCTTTTCTCCTAATTTAAACTAGGAGAATTATTTTACTATATAAATACCTAAGTGTCAATTAAATTTTTATTGGTATTTTTTCCAAAATAATGGTAATTATGCTTTATTATTTATTAAATTTTTTTCTTTTGGTTGATTCTTTTTGGTAGAAGTAACTGTAGTATCAAATGATAATTGTCTAATTTCATTATCATAGTTAGTTTTTTCACTAAGATAATTCTTGATAGTTGCTAATAAATATTTTAATTCTTTTATTTTTTCATTATATTCTGGGTCTTTATCTAAATTTCTACGGTAATAACTAGAAGCATATAACCATTTGGTGCAGATATCATTTAATTCTTTTTCAACTTTATTCTCGGTTTCTAGTAACTCTTCTTCTTTTTTGTTACTAAGTTCATCATAATCTATAATAACTTCTGTTTCTCTAAAAAAGTTAACTGCCTTTTGATTTTCAAACTTTACCCACTTTGATTCTACAATAAAAGGTGCTTCTACTATTTCTTCTGGTAACATTCCTAGGAATAAAATATCATTTTTTTCTACATAACATACACTATTTCTAATTACTTTCATTTTTCCACCTCTATAAATTTATAGTATCTTGACCATTATTTTATGTCAAATCTTTCTTTATAACTACAGTGTTTACATAATTCTTCTGTTACCTTACGATTACAGAACCCCATTCTAATTTTTTGATAGCGACTACTATTTATAACTTGTAATAAATCATTCTGATAAATGTTTCCTAAATTGATTACTCCATTACTATCCAAGCAACATGGTACGATAGTTCCGTCTACTAAAATAGCTAATTGATCCTTTAAGGCATAACAGTAACCAAATTCTTTATTATAATCGTTATTGATATCAGGCCAGATGAATTCATTTGCTTTATTCACATAAGTGTGACTATTTATTTTGATATTATTTTCTTTTTTTAGGTTTTCCACAATTTCTGGGGATAATTGATAATGATCTACTATTTTTTCCACTAATTCTGTGGATTCTTTTGATAAATTATTATCTTCCATAGTCCAAAAACGGTAAACAATGTTTTTATCTTTTAATTTATCCACTACTTCAAATATTTCTTCTAGATAATTAGCTTTTTTATTTTCACTATGTACAGATAAATTAATTTGACGAATAGCAGTGTGAGTTAAAATTGCTTCTTTTTCTTTTATCAGAGTAGCATTTGTCGTAATATTTACTTTTTTATGATATTTTTCACATAAATCTAAGATTTCTTTTAACTTTGGATGTAGTAATGGTTCACCTTTTACATGAAGATAAACATAATCGGTATAATCATTAATTTTCTTTAATAGTTCTTCCATATTCGTTAGCGAAATACTTTCTTTTATACGATTATCTTTACTACAAAAGGAGCAATTAAGATTACAGATATTCGTGATTTCTATATATATTTTCTTAAACTTTTTCATTATAATTCACTCTTTAATTCAAATAATGCATCTCTTAACTGCATAGCACGTTCGAAATCTAATTCCTTTGCCGCTTCTCTCATAGATTCTTCTATTTCATCTATCATCTTTAATAATTCTTTTTTATCTTTCTTCTTAGGAGATGATTGTTTTTCTTTGTTATCATCAACATTACTAATTAAATCTCTTATTTCTTTTTTAATTGTTTGTGGAATAATACCATGTTCTTTATTATATTCTTCTTGGATTGTACGACGACGCATTGTTTCTTTGATGGCTTTATCCATACTATCCGTTATTTTATCAGCATACATGATACAATGACCACTAGCATTTCTAGCACATCTACCAATTGTTTGAATTAAACTTCTTTCACTACGCAAGAAGCCTTCTTTATCAGCGTCCATAATTGCTATTAAACTAACTTCTGGTATATCAATTCCTTCACGAAGTAAATTGATTCCCACAATACAGTCATATTTACCTAATCTTAAATCTCTAATGATACGCATTCTTTCTAGCGTTTTTACTTCACTATGTAAGTATGCCACTTTAATATCAATATCTTTTAGGTAATTTGTTAATTCTTCTGCCATTCTAATTGTTAGAGTAGTTATTAAAGTACGTTCGTTTTTCGCAATTCTATCTTTAATTTCACCAATTAAATCATCAATTTGACCTTTACTTGGTCTTACTTCAATTGTTGGATCAAGAAGTCCAGTTGGACGAATAATTTGTTCAATAAACTGATTACTAGTCTTTTCTAATTCGTAATCTCCTGGAGTTGCTGATACATAAATAACTTGATTGATTTTTTTCTCAAATTCCTCAAATTTTAATGGTCTGTTATCTAGTGCACTTGGTAGTCTAAAGCCATACTCTACTAAATTCATTTTTCTAGCTCTATCACCATTATACATTCCCCTTACCTGAGGAAGTGTTACATGGGATTCATCTATTACTAATAAAAAATCTTTTGGAAAGAAATCCATTAAAGTAGTTGGAGTTTCTCCTTCACCACGTAAAGCCATATGACGAGAATAGTTTTCAATACCACGACAGAATCCTGTTTCAGTTAACATTTCTATATCATAATTTGTACGCTGTTCTATTCTTTCTGCTGCTAGTAGTTTATTATTATCTTTAAAATATTGAATCCTATCAGCTAATTCTAACTTAATTCTTTTCACTGCCTCTATTAGTTTTTCATCACTAGTTACAAAGTGACTGGCTGGAAAAATAGTTAATGTTTTTTTATTTTGAAGAACTACTCCAGTTAGAGAGTCTATTTCGCTAATCCTATCTATTTCATCACCAAAAAACTCTATTCTATATCCTTTTGTGTTTTCATAGGCTGGTATGATTTCTAGAACATCTCCCTTTACTCTAAAGGTACCACGCTTAAAATCAAAATCATTTCTTTCATACATCATTTCTACTAGTTTTGTCATGATAGTGTTTCTTTCTACATTATCTCCTACTCCTAGACTTAACATTTTATTACGATATTCTTCTACTTCACCAATACCATAAATACAGCTTACACTAGCTACTACAATGACATCATCATAAGATAAAAGAGAGCTTGTTGCGTAGTGACGAAGTTCATCAATTTCATCATTAATAGAGGAATCTTTTTCTATATAAGTATCTGTAGATGGTACATAGGCTTCTGGTTGGTAATAATCATAGTAAGATACAAAGTAACATACATGATTTTCTGGAAACAACTCTTTTAATTCTGAATAAAGTTGTCCTGCAAGTGTCTTATTGTGGGCTAAAACTAGGGTTGGTTTATTAACTTCCTTAATTACATTAGCAATCGTAAAAGTTTTTCCTGTTCCTGTTGCTCCTAGTAAAACTTGGTCTCTTTTTCCTTCTTTAATTCCTTCTACTAATTCCTTAATTGCTTGTGGTTGGTCCCCACTAGGTGTATATTTTGACTCTAATTTAAACATAATGACCTCCTTATTATGACACTATCATCTAGTAAATTCGTGTCCAATCATCGAAAATTCGTGTCCTAACGCTTAACTGATAGGTCATTTTTTTGGTGGACACGCATTTCAGCCACAAATTTACTTATTAAAAGTAAATTTTGTTATTCATTTATCTTTTTTATTTTATCAATTATATTGTTATTAAATTTTTCATTTCTATTTTCATCAACTAAACCATTTATTTCTTGTTGAACGTCAGAAAGTTGTGTATAACAATACCCTGTAATATAATTTGTATTTTTAATAGCATTTGTTAATTCTTCATATCTTTTTATAAATTCATTTTCATCTTTTACATGTGTTCCATAGCCCCAACCTTCGTCTGAAATTAATGCTATACCGCCGTATTCACTCATTATGATAGGTTGTCCATTATAAGCATAATTCTCACTAAAAAGTTTACGTTTTCCATTATGCTCTTTTTTATTGTTAATGATGCTTAATTCTTCATCATTATATTTTTCATATAATAATTTTCCATTTTGTTCATAATCATGAATAGTTATAATATCGGCAAGCGTATGTTCCCATCCATCATTAGCAATTACTGGTCTTGTTTTATCGATAGATTTTGTCACATAATATAAACTATTTGCAAAATTTTGTTCATTTTCATTAATAGAAACATTAGGAATACCCCAAGATTCATTAATAGGTACCCAAGTAATTATAGATGGATGATTATAATTTTGTTTTACTACCTTTATCCATTGATTCATAAAATATTCTATTGATTTATCCGTAAATTCATAACAGTTTGCCATTTCACTCCAAACTAATATACCATTCACATCACAATAATAAAGAAATCTTTCATCTTCAATTTTCTGATGTTTTCTTATGCCATTAAACCCACATTTTTTCACTAGTTCTATATCTTTAATTATTGATTCTTCATTAGGTGGAGTTAAATGAGAATTAGCCCAATACCCTTGATCCAAAATCAACTTTAAATATAACTCTTCGTTATTTAATAAAATTTTATTTTTCTCAATCGAAATTTTTCTAACTCCAAAATATGAATATACTTCATCAATTAAATTACCATCACAATATAACTTGTACGTTATATCATATAAATAAGGATGTTCTGGTGACCAATACATTATTTCATGATTTTTATTTTCTTTACATATGTCAATGGAATATTTAAAAATATTATTTTCTAGTGGTAATTTTATATTGTTGATTATCTCATTATTAAAAGATATTTCGGTTTCTATTTCAAATTTATTGGTGCTATTACTAATATTTGTTAATAGTTCAATTTCGATATTCTTATCATCAAAATTTGGTGTATTTTTAGATGATATAATATAATTTTTTGGCACATTTTCTAACCATATAGTTTTCCATATACCAGTGGTTTGGATGTACCAACATTTCCAACTTTCTCTTTTATATCTTTGTTTACCCCTTGGTTGGCTTTTAGATAACGAATCTTCAACCTTTATTGTAAAATTATTCTCACCTTCAACTAAATAATTAGTAATATCAAATGAAAAACGATGATATCCTCCAACATTCATACCTACATAATTACCATTAATCCATATTTTTGTGATAAAATCACTACCTTCAAAATGTAAAATAGTATTTTCTATTTTAGAATTAGTAGATATGTTTATATTTTTTTGATACCAAATGTTTTCATGAATAGTTTCATCATTTATACCACTCATTTTTGTTTCATATGTAAATGGTACTTGTATCTTTTGTGACTCAGGAAAATTATTATAATATTTTTGTTCTTCACCATTATTTTCATCATCAAATATGAAATTCCATTCCCCATTTAAATTCAACCAATTTTCTCTAACAAATTGTGGTCTAGGATAATTCTTAATTTTTATCATTTTTTAGTGCCTCCTTAATAATTAAGTATTGATAATAAACGTCATACCAACTATAAGCTCTGTATATATTTTTACCTTTTAATTCTTTATTGTGATTTTCATGAAAACAAATAACTGGTAAACTTTTCGAAATGCTATTTATATTTTCTGTTTTATCTTCAATCATTATATCTATGTTGTATTTTTCACATATCTCTAATTTTTCTTTACTAAAAATTAATTTATCATAGTTAACTCCATTATGTTCTAACCAAATTTTTACTACGTTGTTCATTTGGCCATCAACATCATCCCATTTATCAGCACTTCTAGCCGTTATAATATAAATTGAATTACCTTCATTTTTTAATTTATTTATGATTTCAGAAGCAAAAGGTCTAGCTGGTTCATTGTTTGCATAGTTTTCAACTAGAGTTAGCCAACATTCTTTATCTTCAGTATCTGTAACATTAAACATATCTTTAATAGACCATGAATTAATATTTATATTTAATTTACCATATTTTTCATAAAAATATTTACTACCATAGTCACATACATATCTTATAACATCAGTAAGAACGCCATCTATATCTATTCCAATTCTCATATTAATTTCTCCTTCCATTATTAGTCTATCATCATAATTTAATTATAAAGATCATGTGCACGAATGGATACGCATTTCGGCCACAAATTTACATTTTATTATCTAGTTTTATTTAGTCTTTTTATGGTATTTTTAAAGGATTAAATAAAATTAAAAGGTACTAAATAAGATAGTTTTAGAAGTGTTCCTATAATAAGATACAAAGTAACATACATGATTTTCTGGAAACAACTCTTTTAATTCTGAATAAAGTTGTCCTGCAAGTGTCTTATTGTGGGCTAAAACTAGGGTTGGTTTATTAACTTCCTTAATTACATTAGCAATCGTAAAAGTTTTTCCTGTTCCTGTTGCTCCTAGTAAAACTTGGTCTCTTTTTCCTTCTTTAATTCCTTCTACTAATTCCTTAATTGCTTGTGGTTGATCTCCACTAGGTGTATATTTTGATTCTAATTTAAACATAATAAACCTCCCTTTTAATCATTTGTATTTTATCATTTTATATACAATAAAACAAGGTAATCGCCAAAATACCCTGTTCTTATTATTATCATTTTTCTAATTAAACTATTTATTCTTTCTTAATAATTTTATTTGATTTAAACTGCTATCTCCTTGAAGATTATGTTCTTTATATAATTCCAATTGATGATTATATCCATCATTGCTTATTAAGTATTCCTTTATTTCTTTTATAAAATTATCATCACTTAATCTTTTGTGAAAATATTGTATATTTTCATCTTCATATAATGATAATAGATATAATCCTGTTATACTTTCAAGGTAACTATATCTTGATTTTTTAAAATATCTATTATTAAATACACACATATTACCTTTTATAGCAGTCATTATTATATCGTGATAGTATTTCTTTAAAATTTCATTTTCACTTGCTTCATATTCATAAATAAAATATTCTAGTGCAATTGTTCCATTTTTTAATATAGTCCAATCTACTAATTGATTAGCAATAACCTTTAAATTATAAATTAACAATTCTTTCTTTTTAGGAAGCATAGTAAACAATGGTTCAGACGAAGTACCAATACAAACATTTGGATCTTTAATCAATTTTTCTCTTACCATATCAATATATATTTTATATAAATTATCTGAATCTATTCTAATAATATATTTTAATAATGATTCGTCATAAATATGTTCTTGATTCCATAATTTTAGAATTTTATTTTCTATTTCTTCAAATGAATCAATATTATATTTTTCAGCAAATATCATTAAATTCTTTAGGTAATTTATAATTTTATAGCTCAAATCATTATCAGTTATTGAATTATGTAAATATTTTAAAATTTTTTCTATATCTATATGTTTAAAATTATTATTTATTAATATTTTTTCTTTTACAAATTGAACACTTTCATTATCTTCTAATACTCCATTTGATAAAATTAGTAAATAATTCATTTCACAAATCAAGTTATAGTATTCTTTTATAATAATCGTTATTACCATATTTCCCCCTACAAATTAATAATATTATACTCTTTAAAACTTCTTATTCAATTAATTTTAGTATAAATTTATCAATAGGTCCTGTGTGTCCACATTATTCTAATATTTTATTTTTAAACTTACTTAAAGCATTTATTGTACAATTATTATTGTGAATGAATTAGGCAAATGAAAATCATAAATTTACACTATATTATCCAACTATTTTTAAATTTTCTTTTTTTATATTAAAATTAATTCCAATAGTTGAAATCATAGATAATATAAATATTATATAAAATACCTTATCTCCAATAAAAATACTTAATATTGCAAGTATAGAAAATATGAATACTTCCGTAAAGCATAAACTCATTTGACCTACTGCTGATAAAAGATCACTATCTTCTTTTGAATTTCTAATAATATTTTGAATTGATGTCTGAATTGATGTTTCATATACCTTTGCAAAATTATCACTTAATGTATTATTTAGTGATATCATTACTTTGTTTTTAGAAAATAAGTATATTCCTGTTATTGTAGTCTTAATAATTGATACTAAATTATTTGATCTTGATAAATTTTTATCAGAATATTTTCCAATCAGCATTATAGTAATTATTTGCAATAATAATGATACTATAACTATTGAAGAAAATAATGAAAAGTTTTTTAAAACAATATATAAGTAAAGTGGTGCAAATTGTTTTTCTATTATTTGATTTGTAGTTAAAGCATAAATTATTTTATATCTACTTTTAGTTTTAAAAATATATTTCATAGTTGTTTTAAATGCACTTGTTTTATTCTCTACTTTATAATCTAATTTTTTAATAAATATATATTGTAATACAAAAAATATAGCGATTATTGTAAATAATATAATATTATTCGCTGTTATTACACTCCAAGCAACTAAGCAACTTGCCAATGCAGTACCTATTATTTTACTTATGTTTATAAAACTATTATATCTTCCTCTATGTTCAGTATCCACATATTTACTAGATAATGAATCATTTGATGGATTAGAAAGTCCCATAAATCCCATTGCTAATATAAATATAATTATATTTTTGTATAAATTCGTTCCGTCTAGCATCATATATGCACAAATAATACTAAACACATTAGATATTAAGATACATTTTGCTATTCCTAATTTTGAAGATATGGTTACAAATAGTGGTGTAGTAAATCCTGTTAATCCGAATCTTAAACCATATATTAATAGTATAAGCCATATTGGTATTCCATTTTTATATAACATAACCGTTCCAAATGTTCCTACCAAAGTATTTGCAAAACTATATGATATAGTACTTAAATACATATATTTATATTCTTTTTTATAAAAATATTCTTTCATTTTGAACCTCCTAAAAGTTTACACATTATATAATATATTTGTTAAAAGAGCACGATACAAAGGACACGAATTTCATCCACAAATTTACTAATAAAATAAGGAAGACATATTAACTTTCTTTTCTATTAGCATATCTATTTTTTTACTTAATTAATTCATACTCAACTTTATAATTTACACTCATAGTATAACTACTATTTTATTTTAATGATTCTTAGGATTTTTCTTAATTTTTAACTTTTTTATATTTAAAACTCTTTTTGATAATGTTTTAATCTTGATTTATAAAAAACACTTCTTACATAAAAGTCAATTAAACTTGCAATACCAAAAATATATAAACATATAGGAGTTTTTAAAAACAATAAACAAATTACTACTCTTACTATTACACCTATTATTGAACCTTTTAATATAATTTTAGCTTTACCTTGTATAATACAAATTGCCTTATATGACTCATATAAATACAAGCCAAATACAGTTAAACAATAAAATATAATATAAGGAAAACAGTCTTTTATCGGTAAACTTCCATGCTGAATTATTAACATAATTATAGCTAAAGCAAAGTTTATAATTATAACGGTTTTAAAACACATTTTCATATAATCCCTTAATAAAATAATTTGCTTTGATTTATCTTTCTCCTCTGGAATTTTAATCATTAAAGCAGCATTATATGCATTTGTAACAATTTCTAGATTTAAACAAATTCCATAACATATTGAATGAATAGCATACTTATTTTCTCCCATATAGCTTGCTAAAACACCATATATTAAAATAAATATTCTTGATAATAATCTTTCTAACGACAAAGTGATTCCATATTTTTTTACATTGGATATATCTTCTTTTGATATTTTTTCATATTTTAAATCAAATTTGACCGTTAAATAAATGATGTTAATTATATGTGCTATTATTGTTGCTACGTATAGCATTATTAAACTTCCAGTAAAATAAAAAGCAATTAGATCAAAGAATATTAACAATATATAGAATAATATTAAACTGTTTCTATATAATTTTAAATTATTTTTAAGTCTAACCATTTCAAAAAAGCCACTATCTATTAATGAAACTGGCAAATAAATAATATATAATGCTAGTAAATTTGATAGTAATTCTTTTTGCTCTAAACTCATATTAAATAAATTTATAAATAAATCTCTTGTAAAAAAAATAAATATTCCAGCAAATAAACTTACGATTCCAGTTATTGCTAAATAAGAAAACTCTTTTTTTCTAATTACCCTATATGTATATGTGCCAAGTTCTCCTAATGATTTTCCTAATAAATTTATTGAAAATAAACTACTGCAAACTATAATAGCATCTATACTAATTTTATTATTAAAAAAAGAATCTACACTTTCAGCTAAACTCATAAATATAAAGCTTATCAATATTGATATAAATTCACTCATACTACCACCATTCTCATTATATATGAAAAAAGGTATAATTTCTATATTTTTTACATTTACTATGTATAGTGACTATAACATCTAATGCTATTTAGGTGTTTTATTAACAGTTAATTCTAAATAAAGTTGTATTGTAAAATGATTATATATTTAATAAATTTTTAGTAATTAATGTTTTATAAGTAATTTTTTGGTAAAAGCAACTACTGAATTTAATTCGTTATTTAATTCCGACTCCGTAATACTATCAGCTGTTCCTCCTTTAATAATTGGATATTTATTATTCTCTCTTTGCTTTTTTATTCCTTCATCACTAACAATATATTCCATGGCTTTTTTTACATAATACTCATCTTTACATTGTTCAAATAGTTCCATTATTTTCTTAGCATCAAATGATATAGAATAGTTAGATTTAATAATGTTAAATAAAGTTTGAAACAAAATTTTTCTAAAGTTATCATCTAAAAAGATATCTTTATGTTGTCTTCTATCATAATTAGTATTAGTTCTAATTTTATAAATAACTAAACTTAGTGCTGATGGGCCATATTCATTACCTTCTATATGATTTAATTTTATATCCTTTGTTTCTATTAATTTGTTAAAATAATTTAAATCTTGCTTTGAATCTAAATACCAATAATAACACGGTCTACAATCACAAAAACCGTTTTCTTGACTTTGATTTTGAAAATTTATTAAATTATTGTCACTCATTTCTTTAAAATACTTAAAATACTCATCTACTCCTTCTGCATAAAATCTTGCAAAAGAATGATATATTGTTTCACCTGCACATATATCGGTCCTACTGCTATTATATCTATCAGTAAATCCTTCAATATCACGAAAGAAACGATAATATATACCATTAGCATAGTCACTTAACATATCACCACGATTTTGAAATTTAAAATTTCTTTTATCGTTTTCTAAATTCTCTTTTATTTGATTAAACTTATTCTTTGATAAAATAATTTCAGGGCTAATAAAAAGATTTTTCATTTGCTCTAAAATACGTGGAAAATTATCATCAATAATTTCTTTGCCTAGTTTAATAATATTTGATTTATCAAATATATATCTTTTAGAAAAAAAAGAATTTAATTGATCAATAATTATATTTATTTCTTGTTCTTCTATATGACTTTCATTTAATTGAAGAAATCCAATAATTTTTACTAATAGCATATACACTAAATAATTATATTCTGCTTTGTCAATTTGATATTTCAAATCCATGATTATTCCTTTCTATATATGGTTTATATTTTTTAATTTATATATAAGTAAGAGCGAATTTTTGCTTTCTTCCAAAATAACATTTAACAAAATTCGATTCACTTCCTATTTTCATCTAATATTTTTGTTATTTTTCTTCATATTCATTGACTCTCGTATTTACACCATCAATTATTTTATATTCTCTATATTTATTTTCTTTAAAAGTTCAATTAAATCAGTATTTAAAATTTCAGACAATCTCAATAGGTAAATCATAATATCGGCTAGTTCTTCTTTTTTCTGCTACACGTGATACGCCTCAGTTTACTTCACATATGTTAAACAAAACTCTTTATTAATATTAGTAATATTTAAACCTTTATCCAATTTATTTTGATAAACATCTTTTTGCATTTACCTCAAATCTATCATTTATTTCTTTCTCCAATACTTCATTTATTATTTTTCTTATTTCAAATAGTCTTTTTTTCATAAATTCAAGATGATCTTTAAACCATTTTATATTAAGTGGAGATGGATAGGGTAATATAATGGCTAATTTTCCATTAATATAATTATTCTTGAAGATTAATTCATTAAAACTTTCATTTGGAAAAAACACTTTTGCTGATTTTGCACCAATTATTATATAAAGTTTATTATTTATATATTTTATTTTATTCATATCATTTTATATAAATTTTTGTTTTAGCTTCAATATTATCTTGATTAAATTCCATATCCTTTGAAATGATTTCTTTAGGAAATTTATTTCTAATCTCAATTCTTTTTTCCAAATCAGCATCATATATTAAATTTTCAGCTTTATCAGTAAATTCAATACCATCTAGATGATCAATTTCATGGCAAAAAACAATAGCTTCAAAGTCTTCAGCTGATCTATGGTGATGATTACCATCTATATCTTGATAATCTAGTTCAATATAATATGGTCTAGCAACTTTACCAATTACATCACCTGTACTCATACATGCTTCATAATAATATTGTAGTCCTTTCATACAGGTTATTTTTGGATTAAAGTATGGCGTAACAGCGTAATTATCATGAAATTCTTCCAATTCTTCTTTACTTTTTACTTTCTTTTCTGTAGCACTTATCATTACGATAAATCTTTTATTTATTCCGAATTGGGGTGCTGCTGCAGCAAAGGCATATTGTTCTATACTTGCTTCGGTAATTTGATTAACCAAATCACGATAAAATTCTTTATTTTGAAAATCTTTAACTTCTTCACACGATTCTTTTAATCTTGGATCATCTTTTTTTATTAAGTTTAGTTTCATATTATTTCTCCTTATATATAAAATACATTTAAATATTTATATTATATCATATTTTAATTTATAATTTTCTTGTAATTATTTATATATTCAAATTCTAGCTAATTTTACTAAAACTAATAATATCATAATTGATTATTTTTTCTTAAATTAATCTTATGTCATACTTTCTTTTTTGTACAAAAATATATTATATATCATGATAATTTTTCGAAAATATACGATATATCTATTTGATTAGTTTTTATGTGTTATAGTAAGTAAAAACCACATTTTTATTTTAAGAAATGTGGTTCTATTTTAATTATAAAGATATTTTCTAGATATTTATGTTATCCTCTTTTTTTACTAACTGAATAGCTTTAGATTCTTCTTTACCTTCTACTAAAAATGAATTAAATTTATTGATAATACCTGGAGCAATCAAAATCAACATTCTGTATGTACCGTATGTTACAGATGATATATGATAGTAGATATCATTTTTATCTATAAATTCTCTATGATTAATTGGAGATTGCTTTAATTCAATTACGCCAAACTTACCAAATAATTTTAAATTCATATCAGTAATAGCATAATTTTCCTCTGAGATAATAGCTTCTGCTGAAATATTACATTTAGAGTGAGTTGCCCCATTTATTAACATACTACCTTCTTTTCTACTACATAAGCTTGAATATACAGTTTTATCATCTTGAGGAATTGCTCTAATAATAGAAAACTTTTTTCTAACTCCTTCTGTTAGAAATTTATTTTTATTATAAGATATAAATCTTATTTCTTTTACTTTACTTAAATTATCATCTAAATAGATTTCTATTTCCATTAAATCATCTTCCATGTTGCGATAAACAATGGCATTTTCATTAATACCAACCAATTCATATTCACGGTCGTATATATATTTTTTAGTAGGAAAGCAATCAATTACCTTGTTAATCATTTCTTTATTAACTTTCTTTTTTGCTTCTTTTAGTTTCCATGTTGGTATTAGTTTTTCTAATTCTTTCAAGGAAGAAAATAAATCATGTTTTATAATTTCTAATTTTTCCATACAGCTTGATGAAACATAGACTATTTTATTATCAGCAGTACAGAAGCAATTTTCCTCTAGTGGCACTTGAGTTAATATTTTATGTTTCTTATGATTAGCTTTTGCAAGTTCTATCATACTACTTTCTTGATACATTTCATTATCAACTTCACTATAATTTTGATAGATACTAAGTTGATAAAATTTATTCATATTATTAACTTTTACACGTTGATTATTTGATGGGAAATAACTAAGTTCATAACTATCTTTTGTTTCCTTACGAATATGTAATGATTCTTCAATTTCATTGTTAATAGAAATATATAAGTCTACTTTTGTAAGCATTTTTTCTTTCTCAGAATAAATAAGTTCTAAAATACTTAGTTCTGAAGTTTCTTGATTTTCATATTTAAATTTTATTTTATTATCTTTCTTTTCTAAGAAGATGAAAGTTTTGTTTAGAAATGTAATTGGCGCTAATGTTTCTTCCATAAATAAATCCCCCTGTTAATATCATATTTCATATTATTAGCAAATTCAACTATTATCTACTATTCCATGTTAAATAAGTTCTATTTGGAAAGTTAATTACACTTTCTGAACCTTTATAGTTTCCAGCATCAAATAATCCTTTAGTATAATTTACATATTTGCTCCAATTACTACAATTTTTATCTGATGAATCCCAAAGTTTACATGGATATACTTCTAGATGAAGATGAACACCCGTAACATTTCCTGTTGCACCCATATAACCAATTAAAGTATCTGGTGTTACTTTCATACCAACATATAAGTTAGCTCTTCTACTTAAATGGCAGTATACTGCTGTATAATATTTACCATTATTAGCTAAGTGTTGCGTATTTACACATAGTGCTCCTGCTGTATCATTCCAGATGGTAGAAACATAACCATAACCAATCGAATAAATTGGTGTATTACTTCCTGTTTTACTTCCTAAATCTATTCCCTTGTGAAAACTATGTTGGCATTTTCCATTTAAACATAACCAGCGATAACCAGTAAAACTAGTAACATACCCATTTTTTATTGGTCTATAAAAGATAGCATTTGAAGAAGTTCTTGCACAGTCAACACCAATTACATCACTTCTATTACTACAACCCTGTGATTTATAAAATTCTACTAATTTTTTTTGAGACTGCACTTCACTTTCTAAGCTTGGAGATAGAGAATTTAAATTTGCCTTCGTTTTATTTAGATTCGCTATTTCTGTATTTAAATTACCTATTTTTTCTTCTGATTTTTTTTCGTTTTCAGCAAGTTCTACTTTCTTTTTTTCATTCGTAGTAATCAAGTCTTCTAATTCTTTTACCATTTTATTATTATATTCAGTAATCTGTTCTACTATGGATAAACGGTATACCATATCTGTAACAGAATCACTACCAAATACATAGTCTAAGTAGACATTTTCTCCTTGACTCATTTGATAATAAGTAACTAGATTTTTTGTTTCTTCTTTTTTCTTTTCAATATCTGTATTGGCATCTGCTATTTCTTGTTGAAGCTTTGTGTTTTCTGCTTTCATTGCTTCTATTTCATTCTTTAGATTTTGAATCGTAGCATTATTTTGATTAATTTGTCCAGAAATATTTCCTAAACTAGCTTTATTCTGTTCTAATTCCTTTTCTGCTTTGGCTAATGCATCTAATACTTCACCATAAGTACCAGCATATACATTATTATTAATTGGTAGCATCATTAATATCGTTATTACGATTAGTAAAATTTTTAAGCTTTTCTTTATCATACTTTTAAATACTTCCTAACTGCTTGATAACTACCAATCATACCAACCACAACACCAATTACTAAAACTACTAAAGATATAAAATAGATAAATGGTTCTGGTGTTATTAATTTAATTAATGGTGAAAAAATTTGACCTCCAAAATGTTTATAAATGGCATAGTAACCATAAATAACTACTAATATTGGAATAATAGAACCTATAACACCTAATACCATTCCTTCTATTACAAAAGGCATTTTAATAGAAAAGTTACTAGCTCCTACTAATCTCATAATAGAAATCTCTCTTTTTCTTGAGAAAATGGTTAATTTAATGGTGTTAATAATTAGGAATACCGTTACTATAATTAAAAGAATAACGGCTAGAATAGTTCCTTTTTCAAGTATTTTAAAGGCAGATAAGAATTTATTTATCATGGTTTCTCCATAATTAACAGAGTCGATTCCTTCTATTTGTTTAATCTTAGTAGCTGTATCTTCAATTTGTTCAATGTCATTTACTTTTACTTGAAAAGTGTCTTTTAATGGGTTTGATGAATCATCCCAGTCTTTCATAACAGACTCTAAAGTTTCAGATGATAACTGCATTTCATTTTTTACATCTGTTTTTGATTTATATTCTATTGATGAAATATTATCAATTTGATCTAATTTTGCACGAATTACATTGATTTTATCTGATTTTACTTCACGATTTACAAAAACTACAACTGTTACATCTTCTTTAATCATTTTAGCAAAATTATCTACATTCAAAGATGCTAATAGAGCAATTGCTACAATAATTAAAGTAATACTAATACAAGATATTGAAGCAAGAGATAAAGAAAAGTTTCTAAATACACTTTTGAAGGCATCTCTAATACTTCTTCCAAACATTCTAAATAGCTTCATTATGATATTTTCCTTTCTCTTCATCACTGATTAATCTACCTTCTTTTAAGGTAATTACTCTTTTTTTCATTTTATTAACGATATCTTTATCATGTGTAGCCATAATGATAGTAGTTCCTGTTGTGTTGTTGATTTCTTCTAATACTTTCATGATTTCCATACTTTTTTCAGGGTCTAGGTTACCAGTTGGTTCATCACAAAGTAATAGTTTTGGCTGGTTTACAATAGCTCTTGCAATTGCTACTCTTTGTTGTTCTCCTCCTGATAATTGGTCAGGGTAATTTCTAATTTTTCCTTTTAGTCCGACTAACTCTAAAGCTTTTAATACTTTTTCATTAATTTCATCTTTTTTAGTACCTATTACTTCTAAAGCAAAAGCAACATTTTCATAAACAGTAGCTTTTGGTAATAAACGATAGTCCTGGAAAACAATTCCTAATTTTCTTCTTAATTTATATACCTTACTATTTCTTAATTTAGCTACATTTAAACCACCAACAATGATTTCCCCTTTGGTAGGTTTTTCTTCACGATATAGCATTTTAATTAAAGTGGATTTTCCACAACCAGTTCCACCTATTATAAAAACGAAGTCACCTTTTTTTATTTTTAGATTTAAATCATAGATTGCTGTAACACCGTTTCGATATTGTTTTGTCACATTCTTAATTCTAATTAATTCCAAAATATCACCTTCTTATCCTTACTTTCTTAAATTATAGCATAAATTCGACAATTTTTGAAAATATTATCATGTTTTTTAAAAGTTAATTATTGGTAATTCTATTTTTTAGATAGAAATATTCTATTTTTTCAAAAAATCAATTTACTTACTGTATAACTTTTTACTTTTTAGATACTTTTTATGACTTTTGGAAAAAAAGGTTGCTTTTTTATTTTTTCGATTGTGTAAGAATGGTGTTAGGTGGTTAACTATGAAAGAATTTAATTCAGATTTTAAGAAGGTTGTATGCTATAATATTAGGAGATATCGTAAAGAAAGTGGAATGTCTGTTATGCAGGTATCAGAGATAATTGGTGTTACTCCAGAATATTTTAAAAGAATAGAATCTTTAAACGACCCTAGGAAAAATTGTTCTTTGACACTTTTATATAAATTATCTATTTTGTTTAACAAAAAATTAGATGATTTCTTTTTAGAAGATGGCATGGAAAATAAGAAAACAAAAAGAACTACAGTTGGTACAAAATAATTATCTTGTACTAATCATAGTTCTTTTTTTAATATCTGGAAAAGAAATTATATTGGAATTTTTATGTAATTCACTAAGAAGAGCTTCTTTTAAATGATCTATATGAATAGCTGATAGGAATGCTTGCTCTAGAGTTTGATAGAAATGTTTATCTTCTCTAGAAAGGTTGGTATCTTCTAGTTTTTTCTGAATACTTCTACACTCTAAAACACAAATACGATCTATAGCTAGCTTTTCATCTAGTTCTTCTGTTTTCTTATGTTTCTGCTGAAGAATATCGTTTGATGTATCAATATCTAAAAATGATAATAATGTTTTTAATTCTAGATACTTTTCGGAAGTAATAGAATTTTTTATTTGGATTAAGACATTATAATAAATGTATTTTTTATTACTATTAAGGAAAGTTTGTTTTTGATTATTTTCTTTTTTTAATAGTGATTGCATATTCTTATATAAAATATATTCAACTTGTTTTTCGATTGGTTCCCCTATTAAATCTGTCAGAGCTATGTTGTCATTATTTTGTTTTAACTTTTTATATAGGTATCTAAACTCTAATGGTTTTTCTTGATAAAATTCTATTAACTTTGTCATAATTTCTTCATTAATAGCTACAACTTTCTGATCAGTAGTTGATGAATCTCTTAGTAAACTATATTTTTTCATAAGTAATTCTAATATTTTTTCCATAATAATCCCTCTTTTTTAGCGGGGCTTATTATAGCACAAAATACTATATTTAGCAAACACTAAATTTCTTATTTTTTTATTATCTCATATGTTTATGATTTAATTCATATACAAAACCTTGGTTTATAGTATCTTTATCAATTTCTTGATCATCTATATGATTTAAATAACTTGTAAAACGATTCATAATTTCTGTTTGTTTCCTTTTAAGATTATTTTCTGTTATTAATTCTTTTTGAAATTTATTATCGATGCTATTATTAAACCACTTCATTCCTATTTCTTCTAGTAATTTTATTTGGTCTGGTGTTATTTTTTGTCTACAAGTGCCTTTATAGGCATTACGCTGGTTTGCTATCCATTGTCCTAAAGCTATCCCATTTTCATCATATTCTTGTCCATTTGTTGTTTTAAAAACTGTCGGTATTTCTAGATTGCCATAGTGTTCAAAATAGGCTTTTGCTAGATTATATTTTTCTATCCATATTTTGTTTCTATTAGCAGTTTCAAAACGCATTCCTATTTCCTTTAATAATTTTATTTGATATGGTGTTATTTTTTGTGTACCTTGGCCTTTATATGTTTGGCGCTGCTTGCCTATCCAATTTCCTAAAGCTATTCCATTTTCATCATAGTCATATCCATTTATAGTTTTAAAAGTTTTTGGTATTTCTAGATTATCATAGTGTTCAAAATAAACTTTCGCTAGATTATATTTTTCCATCCATGTTTCCATTATGTCTTTATTTTCAAAACGCATTCCTATTTCTTCTAGTAATTTTATTTGGTCTGGTGTTATTTTTTGTGTACCTTGGCCTTTATATGCTTGACGTTGTTTTGCTAACCAAATTCCTAAAGCAATCCCATTTTCATCATAATCATACCCATTTATAGTTTTAAAGCCTTGTGGGATTTCCAAATTACCATAGTGTTCGAAATAAGTTTTTGCTAATTTATATTTTTCCATCCATGTTTCCATTGTGTCTATATTTTCAAAACGCATTCCTATTTCTTTTAGTAAATTTATTTTGGCTGGTGTTATTTTGCTTGCACTGTTGCCTTTATATGCAATACGTTGATTTACTATCCAAGTTCCTAAAGCTATTCCATTTTCATCATACTCATATCCATTTGTTGTTTTAAAAATTGTTGGTATTTCTAGATTGCCATAATGTTCGAAATAAGCTTTCGCTAAATTATATTTTTTCCTCCATCTTTCATTTTCAAAGCGCATTCCTATTTCTTCTAATAATTTGATTTGATATGGCGTTATTTTTTGTGTACCTTGGCCTTTATATGCTTGGCGCTGCCTGCATATCCACGTTCCTAAAGCTATTCCATTTTCATCATATTCATGTCCATTTGTTGTTTTAAATGAAATTGGTATTTCTAGATCGCCATAGTGATTGAAATAAGCTTTCGCTAAATTATATTTTTCCATCCATGTCATAGATAATCTATCTGATACATATTTTAATATCTCATATAGATTCTGGTTAATCATACTAATATTAAAATCAGTTGTACTTAAGTGAATAACTCTTTTCTTAGTTTTACTATTATTCTGTTTTCTTACTTCTTTTACTCTATCTTTTAAGTTGTCTTCTAATTCTTTTATATAATCAATATTATTAGCTAAATCAATGATAATAGGTGCTAAAAGTGTTTCTATGATTTCTTCTTTTTCCATATCATCTTTAATTTCTCTATTTTTCTCTTTACATAGTACTCTTAATTCAGCTATATCTTTTTGATATAACTTATCATATTCTTCCTTATAATTTTCTCTTACTGATAATCCTCTTCCTAATTGTTCATAATAAATGATATCTGATTTGGTACTTCTTCCCATAATCACACCATCTACCCCTGGTGCGTGTACCCCTTCATTATATTGGTTAATTGCAAACATAATTCTTAATTTATGATTGACTTTATTACCATTTAAATCTTCATCATTATAAAATGCTTGACGATTTTTCTTTCCTTCTTCTTTCATTTCACTAGTCGTTAAATAGAATTCATAGTCATCTTCTGTTAATCCAATTTCCTGGCACCATTCTTTTACTTCTTCCATAATCGTACCAATATCATTTACATTTTCTTCACTATTTAATGGACAGAAATAATAATATTTTCCATCTTTTTTTATATTCTCTTGGAAAACCTCTTTCATACTTGACGCCATATGTACTTGATTTCTGATATCATTTAATACTTTTGATAGTTCTTTATAATTTTTAGAATTATGATTTTCTTTTTCTAGTTTCTTTTCTAATTCTTCTAATGTGTTTTCTAGATGAATATAAGCACTTTTATAAATTGGTTTTGGTAAAACGGCATCTATCATAGCATCACATAAATCATAATTACTAGCTACTTTATTAGAAAATATTTCTTCTCCTTCTGGATTTACCATATCTCTTTCATATGAGGTTCCTCTATCTCTTACCGTATAAGCAGTCATTCCAAATACTTTTATATTAGGATGTGTTTTTATAATTTCATTTATTCTTGCTCCCCAAACTGGTGCCCCTATATGATGAAATTCATCTAATATTAATAAATTAACATTTAAATCTTTTAATTCTTTACTACTTAAGTTAATAAAACTTTGATAGGTTCTAAACTCTACATGATGAAAATCTTTTTCTAAATTTAAATTAGGATTTCTACTAATTACTTCTTTAATATGTTCAATTATACTTACGCTTGGTACCACATATATTATTTTTTCATTTGGATTATCATATGCTAATTGAAGTGCATTATATGTTTTACCTGTTCCTGTTGCTTGAATAAGTGCTACTGTATTATCTTTCTCAAACTGTTCTTTTACTTTTTCGTAGGATTCTATATTATGTTCATACAAACCTACTTTTTCATAATTGTTCATAACTACTACCAACCTTTTTTATCGTGATAATAGAATTATTATCTTCTACTATTACTTTATCATCTTTATGAATCATAGCATTTATAATATTCTGTTCTTCAATTACCTCAATTATTTTTCCGTTTAATTCTATTTTAAAACCTATTTTAGTACTAGTCATAACATTTTCATTTGTATTTACAGGAATAAACACTTCTTTAACAATTCCAATATTTTCCTTCATAAAAATACTCCTTCTACTCTCCTCCATAAACTTGGTAAGAGTCTGTTACAATAAAGAATGCTTTTTCATCAATTTCTTTGATTCCTTCTTTTAATTTAAAGTATTCACGATTTGGAATTACTGTCATTAATACTTTTCTTTTCTTCTCTAAAAAAGCACCTTTTACATCAAAAATAGTAACACCATGTTTTAAGTCTTTCATGATATAGTTACATAATTCTTCCTCTTTAGAAGTAATTATATATAATGCTTTATTTTTAGATACACCAATTAATACTCTATCTAAAACAACACTATATATATAAAGAATAATAGCAGCATATAAAACCATAGTCCAACCAAAACTAAGTCCACCAATTACGACAATGATTAAATTGATAATGAAACTAATACTAGATATAGATACTTTTTTGTATTTAGAAATGATTTCACTAATAATAGAGAATCCACCATTACTAAATCCAACTTTATAAACCATTCCTGATGTTACTCCTGATAAAATTCCTACAAAAATAGATACTAGTATTTTGTCAGATAAATCTACTTGAATGTAATTACCAATATTAGCAGTTAAATCTAGAAATATTGGGTAGATAATAGCAGTTACTACAGCACCTGATGATTTTTCAATTCCTAAAAATATAAAGCCAGCAATTAATAACACAATAGAAAATAAGAAAACAACAGTTGATGGTGAAACATTAAAATAAGAATTTAAAATGATTGCAACTCCACTCGTACCACCGGTTACAATTTGAGTTGGTAGCTGTAATAAATTAAAATAACACGCTGAAATAAAAAGTGATACGATTAAGATAAAATATCTGCGAACTAACTTTTTCTTATGAATAGTATCTAAAATTGATAAAGCACTATCTTTTCCTTTTGATAAAATGTCCATATTATTCTCCTCCACTTACTTCATAAGCATCACAAACTACAAAGAAAGCTTCGCTATCTATTTCATGAATTCCCTCTTTAACACGGTAATACTCACGAGTTGGTACTACACATAAAATTACTTCATCTTTTTTGTGGGTATAGCCACCTTTTACACTAAATATAGTAACCCCATGATGGAGTTCATTTAGTAAGTAATCTCTAATTTTTTCATCTTCGTTTGTGATAATATAAAAAGCTTTAGAATTAGAAATTCCTAATAAAACTTTATCTGTCATTAGACCGATAATATAAATTACGATTAGAGCATACATTAACTTGGTTGCTCCAAAGAAAAAGCCACCTAGTACCACAATTAATCCATCACTAATTAACATAGCATTGCCCATACTCATATGTAAATATTTAGATAATATCTGGTTGATAATATCAGTACCACCGGTTGTAAATCCTGCTTTAAATACGAGTCCAGCACCAAAGCCATAAATGATACCACCAAAAACAGCTGATAATAAGACATTGCCTGTATCTAGTTTTATATATTCCCCAATATTTGCTGTGATATTTACAAAAATAGGAAATAAGATTGATCCAACAATAGATGCTTTTGTATCATTTTTTCCTAAAACAAGAAAGCTTACTACTAATAAAAGTAAGGAAGCTATCATGATAAAAGTAGATGCATCTATCGTAATAAATTTAGATACTATAATAGATAGGCCACTTACTCCACCAAATACTAATTCATTTGGTAATAGAAATAAGTTAAAAGCGATTGCGATTAATAAAATACCAATTACTAATTCAAAGTATCTTTTTAATTTGTCTTTTGCTTCTACCTTTTCTAAAATATGACCTTGTTTTTCAAATTTTTTAAACCACTTCATTTTTATACCCCTTTCAAATATGATTCTATAAATAAATCTATATCACCATCTAATACTTTAGAAACATTACTAGTTTCTGTATTAGTACGATGATCTTTTACCATAGAATATGGGTGCATTACATAACTTCTTATTTGAGAACCAAATTCAATATTTTGATAGTTTCCTTTAATGGCATTTAACTCTTGATTTTTCTTTTCCTGTTCTATTACATAGAGTTTTGCTTTTAACATTTTCATAGCTGTCTCTTTATTTTGAATTTGGCTTCTTTCATTTTGGCAGGTTACTACTGTTTTGGTTGGTAAATGGGTAATTCTTACTGCTGAATCGGTAGTATTTACTCCTTGTCCACCTTTACCACTTGAACGATAAACATCTATTTTTAAATCTTTTTCGTTGATGTCTACATTAATAGTATTATCAAATTCTGGAATAATATCAATAGATGCAAAAGAAGTATGTCTTTTATTAGCTGCATCAAATGGTGAAAGTCTTACTAAACGATGGACACCTTTTTCTCCTTTTAGGTATCCATAAGCATTTAATCCTTTAATTTCAATCGTAACACTTTTAATTCCTACTTCTTCTCCTTCTTGATAATCTAACACTTCTACTTTATAACCTTTTTTCTCACAATATCTTAAATACATTCTATATAACATATTTGCCCAATCACAAGCTTCTGTTCCACCTGCTCCAGAATGGATTTCTAAAGTACAGTTATTTTTATCATAAGGTCCATTTAAAAGGAGTAATACCGATAGTTTTTCTAGTTGTTTGGTCTCATTTTTTATGTCTAATTCTAAATTTTGTAGTAACTCATCATCTTTTTCAACCAATAAAAGTTCAATTAATTCTAGATTATTTTCAGTATCTTCTTTTAATTTTTTAATATCCTGTGTTAAGTTTTTTAATTCTTGAATGTCTTTTAATGTCAAGTCTGCTTTTTCTTTGTCGTCCCAAAAGTTTGGGTTTAGCATTTCTTCTTCTTTTTCTTTTAATTCTTGAAGCTTAGAAGAGATGTCAAAGTGACCTCCATAAATCTATAATTTCTAATTTATTTTCTTCTAATTTTCGTTTCATTTCATTTATATCCATATATTTCTCCTTTTATAATAACTTTTTTAATTGTTTTAATTTAGAGATAGTAAATGTTGGATTATAATCACTTGGAAGTTCTTCGTTAGAAGAATTTAACCAGCAACTATCAATTTGAGAGTTCATTCCTCCTCTAACTTCAGAACGCAAAGAATCTCCTATAATTAACATTTTTTCTCTATCATAATACTGTAAATATTCCATTAACTCATCAAAATATTCTTTTTTGGGCTTAGTCACAGTTTGTTTAGTCATATCAGCAGAAAATACATCATTAATAAAATTTATACAATCAATTTTGGTTAGTTTTGATTTTACTGCTACTGTAGGTCCGTTAGTGGCAATCACTATTTTATATTTATTATGTAAGTATTCTAATGTTTCATAAGCTCCATCAATTGGAACTACCATTTCGTTTAAACTTGTTAAAAAGAGTTCATTAATTTCAAAAGCTGTATCTATATTTATTCTACTGTTAAAATAATTTATATATCGTAAACTTCTTACATATTGAACAAAATGTTCCTGTGTATCTTTGTATTCTTCTGGAACTATAATTTTATTATCATGAAAATCTATCCAGAATTGCTTATCCAAATTATACCATCTGTCAAAACCAGTATCAGTATAAGGTTCACCAATAAATTCTACCATTTTTTTAAAAGCATAGCGAACATTTTCTAAATTGTCTATTAATGTATCATCTAAATCAAATAGTAATACTTCATACTTTTTCATATTATACCTCTTTTCGTTTTCCACAGATTTGCGGATAATCAAATTCCAAAAAACTTAGTTTTCCACATACTTCAATGTTTTCTAGTTTTTCCACATTTTCTAATTTAAAGCCATAGCCATTCCAATCTTTATTATCTATAATATTAGAATATATAATACTATTTTTTTCTTTTAATATTTTTCTAGCATTATCATCTATCTTTATACAATCGGCAATGGTAGCTTTTCCTATTATGCAACCTTTTGGATATTCTAAATCTAAATACTCATACTTTTTCATAGCTTTTTTATCTACACCTTTACCAGCATGAATTAAAATTTCACCACGATAATTTGTTTTCCAAGTACGGAATTCATATTCTTTTAATCCTTCTACAATTAGGGTAGCAAATGGTTGATTGATGGTTAATGTTTTCATATAGTTCACCACTATCATTATATATAAGTTTCTGTAAAATGAAAAGAACTAATTATTTTGAAACTAGCTCTTTTACCATTTTATTATCTATTTAAATCTTTTACTCATTACTATTTGACTTATCTTTCTATAACCTAATGACTGATAGATGCTATTTAATTCTTCCCTATTTTCTAAACAACTTGTATTAAATTCTTGGCAATAGTATTCTTCAATGAATGATTTTCTTTTTAATACATATTTTAGTAAATTAGTACAAACTTCTATTTGGCTGGCATCTTTTCTTACAAAAAGTTCTTCTATATAAAGAGAATTACGAGAACTAGAAACATAACAGCCGCCTACTAATTTATCTTCTAAATATGCTCCGAAAGCTAAATATTTTTTATTTCTTAACTGGTTAGCAGAAAAAGTATTTTTAAGATCAAAATCATCTGTCTTCATACAATAAGCATCAAATCTAGCTAATTCTAATTTTTCTATATTCTCATCAGTAATTTTTAGATTTTTACATGATATCATAAGTATCTCTCCTTTTCATAATGGTGTATACTATACCATATATTTTGAAAGATACAAGCTTTTTTAATTGTTTTTATATAGAAAACATTCTTTTTCATGAGAATAAATGATTCCAATTGCTTGAAGATATGAATAAATAATCGTACTTCCTACAAATTTCATACCTTTTTTTATTAAATCTTTGGAAATGTCATCAGATAAAAAGTTTGTTGTCTTATCAGTTTCATAAATTATGTTATCTTTAGTAAATGTTTTTAAGTAATTAGAAAAACTACCAAACTCTTTTTGAATACTTTTGAATATTTTGGCATTGTTGATACTTGCCTTAATCTTCAACTTATTTCTAATAATGTCCTTATTTTCAGATAATTCTTTTATTTTATTTTCAGTATAATTATATATTTTATCGATATTAAAATTATCATAAGCTTGTCTAAAACTTTCTCTTTTATTTAATACACATTCCCAAGAAAGCCCAGCTTGAAAAGACTCTAGAATTAGCATTTCTAATAGATAGTCATCATTTATGTTCATTACTCCCCATTCTTTATCGTGATATTCTATATAAATGGGATTATTTAAATTACACCACTTACATCTTTTCATAATATTCCTCCTTGGGCATTTTATAATTATTTATATCATTCTTCATTTTCTAATAACTTGATTTTATTCTATATCCTAAAGAAATAATCATATCCAGATTGTAATATTTAACTTTTCTTTCAACTTTTCGATTTCCTTCTTTTTGAACTGTCAAGAATTCCTTTACAGTTGATTTTTCAACTAATTCTTCTTCATCAAAAATGTTTTTAATATGAAAACTTATATTTTTTTTAGTTGTATCGCATAAGTCTACCATTTGCTGTTGCGATAACCATACTGTTTCATTTTCGAATTTTACATCTATTTTTATTTTTCCATTAAAAACCTCCTGTTTAAATTTAAAAGGTGCCAACAATTTTTTTGTTTGCACCTTTATTTTACTACATATTTTTATATTTTGTGGATAAGTCATAAAAATTAAATTCATTATCAATAGTTATAATTCGATTTTTTTCTTATTTTATCTTACTTTCCATAACATGTTTATATTTCTTGCCACTACCACAAGGTAAAATATTAAAACAACCAGGTATTTTTTTGCTTTTAAATTGGTATTTTTTGCAATTCTTCATATACTTTTTCAACAATTTGACCATCCCAACCATTTGATAATCTTCTCTTTGTTATGAATAATCTATATACAGGATTTTTCTCGATTATTGCTAAAAAGTATTTTAGTATATCTATATAATCATCAAAATTATTTTCAATAAGACTATAAATATTAATTAGGTATTGCTGTTTAAATTGATAACCATTATAGAAATCATTTATTTGTGGACATAGGAAGCATATTGCTCCTCCTATACCTTGTATTTCCATTTCATTTGCATCTACATTTTTTGGCTCTTCAATTATTTTTATATGTAATATTAAATGTTCTAATGCATTACAATATACTAGTCTCTCAGCCTTTTGATACTTCCAAGGATTGTTTACGGCAAATTTATCATTGCTTAACATAATAGCTTTATCTTCATCTATATGGTGACAAAACAAACCTTCACTTGTTCTAGATACTTTCGTATTTTTAGATTTACATGATTCATTACAAAAATAATCATATTTTGCAGATCCATATTTATTTAAAAGATATTCAACTAATTCATTATATGTCATTGCTAATTCTTCTTTTATTTCTATACTTTCCATAAATTTTCTCCTATTTAATATATTTAAATCCATGTTCGGCTACGTCTTCAAATGTTACCAAATCCTGAATATTACATTCAAGAACATCTGCTATTATTCTTAATGTTTCAAGACTTATATCTTCATCCTTTTTGATTTTTGCAATTGTAGCTGATGATAACCCTGTCTCTTCTTGTAATTGTTGTTTATTCATTCTCTTTTTAATAAGTAAACACTCAAGTGGATAATTAGATATTTTTTTCATGTCACACCTCTTCTTATATTTATTATATCTCGTTTTTTGCTTTTGTAAATTTTTACTTTGCATTTCTAAATGTTTTTTCTCCTTTTTTAAATTTATTTTTCATATTGTTAAAGGAAAATGTATCTAAAACGTATCTAAACGCTTTTTTTGAGGTAAAATTATCTAAAAATTGTAAGTAACAAAAAGCTCGCAAGCCCTTTATTTATAAAGATTTGCGAGTTTATTTTCCACAACATTGTTTATATTTTTTTCCTGAGCCACAAGGACAAGGATCATTTCTTCCAATTTTTTCTGATTTCTTAGGTTGCTTTTTTATAGTTTCATCACTATCATTTGTTATTTGTTTTTTTGATACTTCTTTTCTCTCAATATTTTGTCTAATTTCAGAACGTACTAACATTAAAGTGATGTCATTATCTATTCTTTGCATCATTTTGTCGAATAAGTCAAAGCCTTCCATTGTATAAGCTCGTAGTGGATCTTCTTGACCATATCCTCTTAAGTAAATTCCTTCTCTTAAATGAGATAGAGTATTAATGTGTTCTGTCCAATGATGATCTATTACATTAAGTGAAATAGCTTTTTCAAACTCATCTTTGATTTCTTCTGGAATATCTTTTAATTTTTCTTCATATTCTGCTACTACTTTTTCAGTAATGATATTAATCATTTCATCTGGAGTTCTATTATCAACATCTTCCTTATCAATATCTTTCTTTAGCAAGTTTTCATTTACAAATTCTACTATATCTTTTACATCATCATTTGTTAATCTTCCCTCTGGGAATAGATGAGAGTTTACTAAATCTGAAATATGATTATGGATGGTATCTAATACTGTTTCATGAATAGATTCACTATCTAATATTTCATTACGTCTTGAGTACATAATTTCTCTTTGATTATTCATAACATCATCATATTGAAGTAATTGTTTACGAATATCAAAGTTATTACCTTCAACACGAGCTTGAGCTGATGATAATGCTTTCGTAAATGTTTTACTACGAATAGCTTGATTTTCATCAAATCCTAAATTCTGCATCATAATTTTAATTCTATCCGTACCAAAGCGTACCATTAAGTCATCTTCCATAGATACATAGAATTGTGTAAAACCAGGGTCACCTTGACGACCAGAACGACCTCTTAACTGATTATCGATACGACGAGATTCATGTCTTTCTGTACCAATTACGCATAATCCACCAAGTTCTCTTACCTCATCACTTAATTTAATATCGGTACCACGACCTGCCATATTGGTAGCAATAGTTACTGATTTACCTAAACCAATTTTAGATATAATTTCTGCTTCACGAGCATGATTTTTTGCATTTAATACTTCATGTGGGATATGCTTCTGTTTTAATAAATTACTAATTAACTCACTGGTTTCAATAGCGATAGTACCAACTAAAACTGGTTGACCTTTTTTATATCTTGCTTCTATTTCATTAACAATAGCGCGATATTTACCTGCTTTTGTTGAATACATTAAATCAGGCATATCAACACGAATAACTGGTTTATTAGTAGGTATTTCAATAACATACATATTATAAATATTTCTAAATTCTTCTTCTTCTGTTTTAGCAGTACCTGTCATACC